>JAAIGE0100256287.1_pt1 | contig 193551 bp, 169 predicted proteins | sample 6487951 | NCBI WGS metagenome assembly JAAIGE01 (sample SAMN13974128, study PRJNA590717) | phyllosphere metagenome | biome: tomato field; feature: multiple bacterial spot infested tomato fields; material: tomato leaves; isolation source: leaves from tomato fields | host: Solanum lycopersicum ...
CGCGGGGTGGAGCAGCCCGGTAGCTCGTCAGGCTCATAACCTGAAGGCCGCAGGTTCAAATCCTGCCCCCGCAACCAAACAAACTTGCAAATTCTCCCACTCCGGAGACACCCGAAAAAGCTCCTCCGCGTAAGCCGAGAGGAGCTTTTTGCGTTTCTGCAGTGTCGAGTTCGACGGCGCAATGCGAGCCATCATATCGTTATGGGCTGCGGACCGCAAACTGCTGTTGCGTGACGTCAATCACATCCATCGACGCCATGATGGTGGCGATATCGAGGGATCCAGCCGTGGACTTCGAGAGATGCCGGCTGGTGGCCCCGTGTCTTGCCAATGACAACTGTTTGAGTGAGGTCGCGCACGATCGGCATCGGTCGCGGTCGGTCAAGTCGGACCACATTGGGGGATGGCCGAACTGCCGATCTCCCTCATAGTGAAGGCTGCATCTTTTTTAGCAGCCATTCCCCGAATTCGCGCGCGAGGCGCCTTTGGCTACCGGTCTTGGGGTAGGCAAGATAATGACCGATATAACGGTTATCGCGGGATAGGCCGACAAAGGGGCGAACGAGGCGTTTGGCCTCGAGCGCGCGCCGCGCCAAGACGTCCGATTCCAAGGCGATGCCGAGCCCATTAATGGCCGCGTCGAGCGCCAGAAAACTCCTGTCGAAGGTCATCGCGGGGGCTGGCGGTGTCCCCAGCCCGTTCGATTCAAACCAATCGACCCACTGGACGCGCTTGAGATCGCTGCGAATGAGCGGGAAGCGAAGCAGGTCGCGCGGCAATTTCAGGCGGCTGGCCATTTCCGGTGAACACAGCGGCGACACGATTTCCTCGCCCAGGGGCAAGACGATCAGATCTTCGCGATTCATCGGCTCGCCGTATATGATGTCGACGTCGAAAAGTCCGTCAATGAACCGGGCATAGGTCGTGCTTGCGGCAATCCTAACTTCTACGCCCGGGGCGCCTTCGAGAAACGACGGGAGGGATGGCGATAGGACCTGCGCGGCAAAGCTGGGGGCGCAGTGTACTTTTAGTAAATGCGATTTGTTCGATGAGATTGCTTCAACACCACGGCGCAATTCCTCGAAGGCATTAGAGGCGTGACTCAGTAATGTCTGCCCGGCAAGCGTTAGGCTGACATTGCGGGTGTTGCGTTCGAAAAGTGCGACGGCGAGACTTTTCTCAAGCCCCTTTATCGCATGGCTGACCGCGCTTGGAGATAGGTTCAGTTCTTCCGCGGCCGCCCGGAACGATCCGTGCCGGGCAGCCGACTCGAAAATGCGGAAAGCAGATAGTGAGACTATGTTGAGCATTGGATTAGTGAACCAAATTCACTCAACGGTGTAAATATCCCGTTTGTGAACCTGATGGCGTTTTGACAGATTTCCCTCACGCGGTGCCAGTCGCCGCACAGGAAGAGACCGGTGTCGGGGAGGCATTGGGAGGAGATCAGATATGTTATTGCAGGGTAAAACCGCGGTCATTTCGGGCGCGGCGAGCAAGCGGGGTATTGGTCGCGCGACGGCGGAGCTTTTCGTTGAACACGGAGCTCGTGTCGCCATTCTGGATATTGATGGTGATGCAGCGAAGGACGCGGCAGCCGAATTACCAAAGGTCGCACATGGCGATCATATCGGCTTACGTTGCGACGTGGCTGACAAGGCATCCTGCCTTTTCGCTGCTGATGCGGTCAATGCAGCCTTCGGCAAGATTGATTCGCTGATAAATAATGCCGGCATCACCCAGCCGATCAAGACGCTCGACATTACGGAGGCGGATTGGGACCGCATCATTTCCGTCAACATGACGGGCATTCTGTTTCTCAGCCAAGCCTTCATTCCCAACATGCGTGACAATGGTGGTGGCTCTATCGCCTGTATCTCCTCTGTTTCGGCGCAACGCGGCGGCGGCATATTCGGCGGCCCGCATTATTCTGCGGCGAAGGCCGGCGTGCTCGGGCTTGCAAAAGCGATGGCGCGCGAATTCGGCCCGGCCGGCATTCGCGTCAATTCTGTCACGCCCGGCCTGATCCAGACGGATATTACCGGTGGCAAACTGACGCCGGAAATGCGTGCCGACATCATCAAGGGGATTCCGCTCGACCGGCTCGGCGATGCCCGGGATGTCGCCAATATCTATCTTTTCCTCGCGTCCGATCTCTCCGCCTATGTCACGGGCGCGGTCATCGACGTCAATGGCGGCATGCTGATCCACTGATCGCCTGCTATCTCAAAACCAGAGACCGGAGGATTTACAGCCTAATGGGACAAATAGGTCACAATATCAGCCTGCCAGAGCGCGCCCGACGTATTCGCCGCCACGCGCTCCGGATGGGAGAAGTGCAGGGACAGGGTTATATCGCCCAGGCACTCGGCGTTGCCGACGTGCTGGCCGTCTCGTATTTTCACGCTACCAATTACCGTCCCGACGAACCGGAATGGGAGGGGCGGGACCGCTTTCTTCTATCGATTGGCCATTATGCGATTGCGCTCTATGCGGCGCTGATCGAAGCAAAGATCATTCCGGAAGACGAGCTCGAAACCTATGGCACCGACGACAGCCGCCTGCCGATGTCGGGCATGGCTGCCTATACGCCGGGGATGGAAATCACCGGCGGTTCGCTCGGTCATGGTCTCGGCATTGCCGTCGGTATCGCGCTCGGCTTAAAGCGCAAGAAATCCGATGCTTTCGTCTATAACCTGTTTTCCGATGGTGAGCTGGATGAAGGCTCGACCTGGGAGGCCGCGATGTCGGCGGGGTCCTACAAGCTCGACAACCTGATCGGCATCGTCGACGTCAACCAGATGCAGGCGGATGGCCCGTCGCTCGGAGTACTCAATTTCGAGCCGCTCGGCCCGAAATTCGAAGCCTTCAACTGGTTCGTCCAGCGGGTCGATGGCAACGATATCAATGCGCTTGTCGCCGCATTCGACGCGGCCCGCAATCATCCGGGCAAGCAGCCGCGGATCATTATCTGCGACACGAAAATGGCGAAGGGCGTGCCGTTTCTGGAAGCGCGCGAACGCAATCACTTCCTGCGCGTCGAGCCGGATGAGTGGAAGGAAGCCATCAAGATCATCGATGCGGGGGCAGGGGAATGAGACGTTCGAAATATATCCGGCCCGAACATCTGACCGCTGGTTGCGACCGCCCGCGTCTGACCACATCGGCGATGATCGCTTCGATTGCTGGCCCCGACCAGCCGACCAGATCCGCGCCGTTCGGCAACGCGCTTGCAGCTTTAGCACATAACGATGACCGTATTGTTGGCATGTCCGCCGACTTGGCGAAATACACCGACCTGCATGTGTTTCGCGCAGCGCATCCGGACAAATTCTATCAGATGGGCATGGCCGAACAGCTCCTGATGATGTCGGCGGCTGGCCTTGCACGCGAGGGTTTCCAGCCCTGGGTGACGACCTATGCGGTGTTTGCTTCCAGACGCGCCTATGATTTCATCTGCCTGGCGATTGCCGAGGAAATGCTGGATGTGAAGATCGTCTGCGCCTTGCCGGGTCTGACGACGGGCTATGGCCCAAGCCATCAGGCGACCGAGGATATCGCGATGTTTCGCGGCATCCCGAACCTGACGATTATCGACCCTTGCGACGCGAGCGAAATCGAACAGGCGGTGCCTGCGATTGCTGCGCACAAGGGGCCGGTCTATATGCGGCTTCTGCGCGGCAACGTGCCGCTCGTGCTCGATGAATACGGCTATAAGTTCGAGATCGGCAAGGCCAAGGTCATTCGCGACGGACATGATGTGCTGGTCATTTCATCCGGCCTGATGACGATGCGTGCTCTCGAAGCGGCAGAGGATCTGCAAAAGGATGGCGTCGATGTCGGCGTTCTGCATGTGCCGACCATCAAGCCGCTGGACGAGGAGACGATCCTTGCCGAATGCCGAAAGCAAAACAGGCTGGTCGTCGTTGCAGAAAACCATACCGTCATCGGTGGACTGGGAGAGGCTGTCGGTGCGGCGCTGATGCGCTCCGACGTGCGCCCGGCAGCCTTCCGGCAGATCGGCTTGCCGGACGAATTCCTGGAAGCCGGCGCGCTGCCGACATTGCATGACCAGTACGGTCTCTCGACTCTGAAGGTAAAGACGGCCATCAAGTCATGGTTGAATAAATAGAGTTCGATGTCGGTTCCTTGATGGAGGTTGGGTCCCGGCATTTTTACGTGAGCACATAATGGAGGAGAACATGAGCTTGCAGATCAACAGACGTGCATTCTTGACGGTTACAACGGCTGCACTGGCGGCTCCGGCTCTCGTCTACGGCATCAGGCCGGCGAGAGCGGCAACGACGCTGACGCTCGGCCATGGCGCTGCCCCTGGAAACCCGCGTACGGTGGCGGCGGCGAAATTCGCCGAACTGGTGGCGGAAAAGACATCCGGCCGTGTGAAAGTTAGTGTTACAGGGTCAGAGACACTCGGCAGCGACGCTGCCATGCTGACCAGCCTTCGCACCGGTGCGCTCGATTTTACCGCAAACAGCCAGGGCGCTACCTCGGCTCTCGTGCCGGAACTCGCAGCGCTCGGTCTGCCCTTTATGTTTTCGGACACGCAAAAGGCGATGAAGGTACTGAACGGTCCGATCGGTGCCGAGCTGGACAAGCGTTTCGAAGCGGTCGGTGTCGTGCCGCTCGACTGGTGGGACAATGGCATTCGTCACCTCACCAATTCCAAGCGCAAGGTAACGACGCCCGCCGAGCTAAAGGGTCTGAAGGTGCGCACTCCGGCCGACCCGATGACAATCGACATTTTTCAGGCCATGGGCGCCAGCACCGAGCAGATCGCCTTCGGTGAACTTTACATCGCGCTCCAGCAGGGCGTGGTCGATGGGCAGGAAAACCCGCTCGCCAATATCGAGAGCTCCAAGCTGTTCGAAGTCAACAAATATGTCAGCCTGACAGCCCACAAATGGGAGTCGACCCCGTTTCTGATGTCGAAAATTGCCCAAGCCCGTCTTGGCGCCGATCTGGAGGCGGTCAAGGCAGCTGCCAAGGAAGCCGGTGATTTGCAGCGTAAGCTGTCGGCGGAGAAGGACGCTCAGGTCCTGGCAAACTTCAAGCAGAATTCGGCTGTTGAAGTCGTCGAAGTCGATCAGGAGGCCTTCGTCAAGGCGACAGCCGTGGTTTCCGAGAGTTGGAAAAAGAAGCCGTTTGGCGATTTTGTCAGCAAGATCGAAGCGGAAGCCAAGGCTTAAAAGCCTTGGTAACGAACGGAGCCTTCAATGCAGACCCTGTTGCAGGGCGTCGATCTTGTGTCGCGCGCCATCGTCTTATTTTCCCGGTTCGTCATCATCGCCAGCGGCATCGCGCTGACCGTGGTGATGACGGCCAACGTCTTTGCCCGCTACACGCTGGAAAGCGGCGGCTTTTCCTTCGCCCAGGAGCTGCCCATGCTGATGTTCCCCTGGTTCATCATCGCTGGCATCGTGCTCGCTGCCCATGCAGGCGGTCACATGGCTGTCGAGTGGCTGTATGAAAAGCTCGATGGCAGCGTGAGGACAGGCGCATTCATCCTCGCCAACGCCATCAGCATAATCTCGTTCCTGGTGCTGGCTTATCAGTCGACCGTAGTTGCAGAAATCGCCGGGATCGAACACAGTCCCGTTCTGCAGCTTCCCAACAGCATCGGCTATTACGCGTTGTCGATCGGTGCCCTGCTGGTGTCCTTCGTCACTCTCTCCGCGACGCTGCGCGTGCTCCGCTTCGGCTGGGACCAGCGGATCGAAATCAAGGCAGAGGAGATGCCGATATGACCATTATCATGATCATCTCCTTCACAGTGCTGATGGTACTCGCTGTCCCCGTCGGTTACGCGCTGATCATCGCGGCTGGCCTCGGCATTATGTTCAACGGTTACGTACCGCTGTCTATCGTGGCACAGCAGGTCTATGACCAGACCCAGTCCTTTCCTATGCTGGCTCTGCCGTTTTTCATGCTCGCCGGTACGCTGATGCTCGGCGGCGAACTCGGCAGGCAATTGCTGGAACTCGCCTCACGTGCTATGCAGCGCTGGCGCGGTGGGCCACTGTCCATGACGGTGGTCTCGTCGGTCGTATTTGGGGGTGTCTCGGGTTCAGCCGTGGCAAATGCGAGTGCGCTGGGCTCGGTGCTTATTCCCTGGCAGAAAAAGCAGGGTTATCCGCCAGCGCTCTGTGCTGCCAACAACGCGACTTCTGCTGTCATCGACGTGCTGATCCCGCCGTCCATTCCGATGATCCTCTATTCGCTGATCAGCGGCGTCAGCGTCGCCAACCTGTTTATTTCCGGCATCGTGCCCGGCTTGATCATGGCTGCGAGTTTTATTTTCGTCTGCTGGCTCGTTTCGGTAAAGCGCGGCTACGCAGCCAAGAGGTCAGATATTCGCAAGCGCGATCTCGCAAGGCTCGCTTTGCAGAGCGCGCCCGCCATCCTTCTGCCGATCCTCATTATCCTTTTTCTGCGCTTCGGTTTTGCAACGCCGACGGAAGTCGCAGTTCTTTCGGTGGTCTATTCGTTGCTGTTGAGCCTGCTTTTTTATCGCGACCTGACGTGGACGCGGTTCTGCGACAATCTCGTCGAGGCGGGTGTGGCGACGGGCGTGGTCATGCTCGTGATCATGGGCAGTGCTGCGGTCGGCTGGGTCCTGACGTTCGATCAGGCGCCGCAGCAGATGGCTGAGTGGGTTGCGGCCAATATCTCCAGCCCGATTGTCATCATTCTCATGATGAACGTTCTCATGCTCATCGTCGGCATGCCCCTCGACATGCCGCCTGCCATCCTCCTGCTCGGGCCGATTTTCGTCCCGCTGGCGGATGCGATTGGCCTGGACCGTGTGCAACTCGGTCTGATGATGGTGATCAATCTCGGCATCGGGCTCTACACGCCGCCGATCGGCACGACGCTGTTCATCTCGTCGTCCATCGCAAAGGCACCGCTTGGGACGACGACGCGCGAGCTCTGGCCGTTCTTTGGCATGGCAATGCTTCTTCTTCTGGCGGTGAGCTTCGTTCCCGCACTGACGATTTATTGAGGAGAAACGGCATGGCTGAAACGCAAGATTTTGTCGTCTCCGTCCGGAACCTGACCAAGTCCTATGGGGCGACAAAGGTGCTCAAAGGCGTCGATTTTTCGGTCGCGCGAGGCGAGGTCCACGCATTGCTGGGTGGTAATGGTGCAGGCAAATCGACAATGATACGGATCATCACCGGGCTGGCATCGAAGGATGGCGGCGATATCGAGTTCAGAACCTTGGCGGGCGATCTGCTTAGCGAAGGGGAGGGGCGGTCCAAGGTGGCTGTCGTTCATCAGGAACTCGCCCTCCTGCCGCACCTGACGGTTGCCGAAAACATCGTCCTGCCACGGTTTCCCAAGGGTTTGAGCCTCTTCGACCGCAAGCGGTCCTTGCGGCAGGCGCATGAGGCGCTTTCGTTGATCGACCGCGATTTCGCGGATCGCTCGCTTCACAGCCACGTCGGTGATCTCAGCCTCCACCAGGGCCAGATGGTGGAGATCGCCAGAGCGCTCTCATCTGGCGCGGAGTTCATCCTTCTCGACGAACCGACCGCCAACCTTACGGCAATCGAGACCGAGCGGCTGTTCGCCGTGCTGCGCCGGCTGACCCGCGAAAAGGGGCTCGCAATCGTTTTCGTTTCCCACCGCATGAAGGAAATCCGCCAGATCGCCGATGTCTGCACGATCATTCGCGATGGCAAGACGGTGGTTGACCGCGCCGCAACCGCAAGTCTTTCGGATGCGGCGATCATCGAGAAGATGGGGCAGCTCACCGGGCGTCCAGCGGAAGAGGCGGTCGCACCTTTCAGCTTGGATAGCAAAGTTGTCGGGGATGGCGACAAACTCGTCATCCGGGACGAGAACTTCGAGATGGAGCTGACGTCAGGGACCATCCTCGGCGTCGCGGGCGCGCCCATTGGGCCGCAATCTCTTGTCGAAGCCTTGGTGGGCGCTGCCAAGACCCGGCGATGGACTGTCGCCCGAGCCGGATGGCCGAGTTCGTTTTCGTCTCCGCGCCAGGCGGCGCGCTCCGGCCTCGGCTTCATCACCGGCGACCGTTCTCACAAGGGCATTCTCGGTAATCTGCCGATCGTCGACAACGTTATGGCCTCGCGTCTTCTCGTGCTCGAAGAGCCCACGCGCGGCGTCGATATCGGGACGAAGGAGGAAATCTATCAGTTGATCCGGCAGATGGCGGCCAGCGGTACGATCATCGTCTGGTACTCGACCGAAAACGCCGAGCTGCTGGAAGTGTGCGACCGCATCGTCGCCTTCGATACCGAGGGGCGCTGCGCGGGGCTGATCGAGAAAGACCAAATGAGCGAGGACACGCTCGCGAACATGACAGGAATGGCAGCATGAGCTACGCCCCCGAAACAACGACAGTCGAAGTCGGCAAGGCCGCAACGGTAAAGCATCGCGAAAGCCTGCTCGCCGCTTACCGAACCGAGATCGCCATTGCGGCTGCAATCGTCATCGTGGCGCTCGCCGTCGGTTCGCAGGTGCCGCAGGCGCTGAGCTGGGGCAACTTCTCCAACATCACGCAGGCGGGCGCGCCGCTGGTCATCATGTCGCTCGGCGTGCTTCTGGTCGTCATCACCGGCGGCATCGATCTTTCTGTCGGCTCGGTGTTCTCGTTGACCGGAATGGTGACAGCCCAGGCGATGGCGCAGGGGATCGGAGGCACTGGCGCCGCCGCCATCGGGCTAGGGGTTGGTCTGGTTTTCGGCTCGATAAACGGTTTTCTGGTCACCATAATTGGGCTTGCCCCCTTCGTCGTGACGCTGATCACCTTTGCCGTGGCGGGATCGCTCGCCTTCATCGTCACCAATGGCCGGTCGATGCCGATCGGTGATCCGGACTTCTGGCTGCTCAATAGCGGCAGCCTCGTGCCCGGTATCCCGAATTACATCCTTTTCTGTGTGGTGCTGCTGATCGCGATCGAATTCTTCCTGAAGAAAATGGTTGCCGGACGCTGGTTCTATGCGGTCGGCAGCAGCTCAACCGCAGCCTATCTGCTCGGCATTCCGGTCAAGCGCACCAAGTTTCTGGCTTACGTCGCGTCCTCGCTGCTGGCATCTTTCTCGGGACTACTGACGATTTCCTACATCTTGAACGCTGAATCGACAGCTGGCTCCAGCCTCATGCTGCAGGCGATCGCCGCGGTGGTTATTGGCGGCGCAAGCTTGCTTGTGGGAACAGGAACGGCGGTCGGGGCGGTGCTGGGCGCGCTTATGATCACCGTGATCCAGAATGGCGTTAATCTCATCGGCATTAATAGCTTCTGGCAAGGTTCTGTCACGGGTCTCGCCATTCTCGTGGCAGTGCTCATCGACCGATTTGGCAAATCGCGCCGAGGCACGCGTTAATCAGCAATCCGGAATCGTTCCCGCATTTTGGAGGAGGAACTAAAATGAAATCACAAGGAAATAAGATTCTGGCTTTGGCGGCGGGAGTGGTGTTTGCGATCGCCTTCGCGACCGGCTCGGCAGACGCGCAGGACAAGAAGAAGACCGTCGCCTATCTCGCTCCGTCACTGGATATCTCGTATTGGCAGTGGGTCGGCTACGGCGTGAAGCAGAAGGCACAGGAACTCGGCATGGACTATGTCGAGTATACCTCGGAGAATTCGCCCGCGAAGCAGATGGACAACGCCCGCACGGCGGTAACGAAGGGCGTCGTCGCGATAGTCATCGGTCCCGTGAGTTCCACCAGCACACCGCCGCTGCTCGCCTATCTGAAGTCGCAGAACATTCCGATTGCTTTTGCCGGTATCGGCCCGCAACCGGGCCAGACCGACTACACGTCTTCGGTAACGGCTAACAACTACGAGACCGGAAAAGCGCAAGGCAGCTTCGTGTGCAAGCTGGCAAAGGATCGTGGCGGCGATAAGGTCGGCATGTTGTCGCTGCCCCAGGACCGCGAAAACGCCCAGAAGTATCTGAAGGGCGCCGAGGAAGCCTTCAAGGCCGATGGTTGCGCGCTGGCGCAGATGCTTGAGACCCGCGGTCTCACCGTCAACGAGGCTGTAACGCAGGCCAACGACATGCTAACCGCCCATCCCGATATCAAGGCCATCTATGGCATGTATGACGAGGCTGGAACCGGTGCCGCCAAGGCGCTGCAGACCCGCGGCATGATCGGCAAGGTGGGCGTTGCGGTGGCCGATGGCAGCCCGACAACGATTGCATTGCTAAAGTCGATCGCCATCCAGGGGATTTTCTTCCAGGAAGCAGTCGGGCAGGGCATCGATGGGACCCAGCAGGTCTTCAATGCGATGACCGGGGCACCGGTGACCAAAGACCTCGCGCTGGTCATGCCGCTCGTGACTGCCGACAAGGTCGATTCCGACGAGGCGAAGAAGGTGATCGCGCGCGTTTTCCCGCCGTCGAAATGACCACTGCACGGGCGCGGACCATCATCCGCGCCCATTTCCCGTCATAACCGTCACTGGATTACCTCTCATGGATGAACTCCCGATCATCGACCCGCATTTTCATTTGTGGGATCTCGAAAACAATTATTACCCTTGGCTTTCCGATGGGGTGAAGCCTTCGGCATTCGGCGACTACACGGCGATCAACAAGTCCTATCTGATCGATGACTATCTCGCGGACGCCAGCAATCAGAATGTGGTGAAGGCTGTTCATCTGGACGTGGGATATGACCCGAAGGATCCGGCCGGCGAAACGCGCTGGCTTCAACAGGTCGCCGACAAACATGGTTTTCCGCACGGGATCGTGGGTTATGCCGACCTGCGCAAGCGCGATGTCGGCGACCAGCTGGACGAGCACATGCAATACGCCAATTTCCGCGGCATCCGGCAATCGATGAACTTTCATCACGATCCGGCCAAAACCTATCTGGCGGAACCGGAAGTCAGCCGGACGCCCGAATGGCGCAACGGCTTCCGCGAACTGGCGAGGCGCGCGCTGAGTTTCGATCTGCAGCTGTATTACTGGCAGGTCGACGAGTTCGTTGAACTCGCTGCCATTTTTCCCGATGTTCAGATCATACTTAATCATACGGGCATGCAGGTGGATGGCCCTGACCATTTCGATGGATGGCGCCGGGCGATGAAAAGGTTGTCGGTCGCGCCTAATATCGCCTGCAAGATTTCCGGGTTGGGAATGGGGAACTTTACGTGGCAGACGGAGGACATTCGTCCTTACGTGGAGACCGCGATCGAGAGTTATGGCGTGGAACGCTGCATGTTTGCGTCTAACTTCCCGGTCGACAAGCTTTTCTCGAGCTATGATAAAATATTCAACGCATTCAAAACGATTACGGACGGATACTCAAAAACAGAAAGGCACGCACTTTTCCACTATAACGCTGAGAGGATATACCGGCTTTGAAACAGAATCTGGAGCGCTTCTAACCGATGAAGCCGCGAGAATGCTAAGCTCGATGAATTGAACCGCAAGGACAACAATCCTTAGGTCATAGGGATGGGAAGAGTTGTGGCGTATGTGCAAACGGCGCAATCTTGTGCTTCTGCGGGAATAGCAGCTTATAAATAGCGATAACGCGATAAAGAAAGCTGGATAAATGAGTGCGCCGAGCGACGGTCCGCGAGAACCATTCTCGAAGGAAGCAATCACTGCCATCTGGTTATGGACAGCACTTCACCTAGGCAGCCATCTCATTCCAAATTGGAATAACCTGTTGCGGATTTCTGCATATATATCATGATCGGAGCGGAGTAATTTGCAGTCCAGAAATGATTGCCAAGGAAAGCCGCTGACATGCTGAATAGCCCTAAAACCCACGGACTTTGGGAGCATTCTGCCGCTCCCGCACCCAAAACGGAGGTCTTGGAAACCTCCGTGGTGGCTGATGTCGTTATCGTTGGCGGTGGATTTACGGGGCAGTCGGCGGCGCTACATCTCGCGCAGAGCGGAATGACTGCAGTCGTGCTTGAGGCCGTTGAAGTCGGTTTCGGGGGCGCTGGTCGCAATGTCGGGCTGATTAATGGCGGCATGTGGGTCATGCCCAACGACATTCCCGGTGTCCTCGGCGAACAATACGGCGAACGTTGCCTCAGCCTTCTCTCGGAAGCGCCGCTTGTGGTTCGCAATCTCATTGAAGAAAAAGGCATTTCCTGCGAACTGGAAAAGAACGGCACACTTCATCTTGCTGTGGGTTCTGCCGGGCTTTCGGAGCTGGAAGAGCGTCATCGTCAGTGGACGGCAAGGGGCGCGCCGTTGCAACTGCTCGATGCGGATGAGACCGCTCGCCGGACTGGCTCGCCAGCCTATGCCGGTGCCTTGTTTGATCCGCGTGCGGGCACGTTGCAACCGTTGGGCTATGTGCGTGGTTTGGCGACTGCTGCCATTGATGCCGGTGCGCGCGTCTTTACCCAAAGCCCCGTCATTTCCTATGAGCGGCAGGGAGACAGCTGGCGCGTCAAAACCCCGCATGGGTCAGTGAGCGCGAAGTGGGTCATCGTCGCGACGGATGCATACTCTACCGGTCCCTGGAAAGCTGTACGCGAAGAGCAGGTCCATCTTCCTTACTTCAACCTAGCCACTAAACCACTTTCCTCCAATCTGCGCGAGACCGTTCTTGCCAATCGGGAAGGTTGCTGGGATACAAAGGAAATTCTTTCGTCCTTCCGTATGGACCAGAGAGGACGCCTCGTCTTCGGTAGCGTTGGCGCCTTGCGCAACACGGGCACCGCCGTTCATCAGGCTTGGGCGCGACGTTCGCTGAAGCGCATTTTCCCGCAGTTGGGCGATGTCGAGTTCGAGTTTGCGTGGTTCGGCCAGATCGGTATGACGACAGATGCAGTGCCGCGTTTCCACCGATATGCGGACAATATCGTCGGCTTTAGCGGCTACAATGGTCGCGGCATTGCGCCGGGAACCGCATTTGGCCGGGTGCTCGCATCCTATGTGAAGGGCGACATTACTGACGCGGATCTTCCGCTGCCGGTAACGGAGGTCGAGCCGCAGGCATTGCGCGTTGCCAAGGAAACATATTACGAAGTCGGCGCACAGATCGCTCACCTCTCTGGAGAGCGCTTTTAAGAGGTAGGCCTTGCAACTTCCACGACGCTTTTTGCCGCCATTGCCATGGTTGGCCGCTTTCGAGGCGGCCGCCCGCACCGGAAGCGTCACGGCGGCGGCGAAGGAGCTCAGCCTCACGCAAAGCGCCGTCAGTCGCCAGATCAGGGCACTGGAGGAGCAACTCGGTGTGGAGTTGTTTCATCGTGAGAGGCAAACGATCCGGCTGACGGTGGGCGGCGAGGGGTATGCGCGCGAAGTTCGCGACGCGCTTTTGAAGATCAGTTCTGCCTCGCTTAATCTCAGGGCAAATCCATTTGGCGGAACGCTCAATCTGGCTATTCTGCCGACATTCGGTACGCGCTGGTTGGCGCCGAGGCTTCCGAGTTTTCTTGCCCAGAATCCCGGCATCACGATCAATCTCGTCACGAAGATAACCGCCTTCGATTTCCGGTTGGAACCGGTCGATGCGGCGATTCATTTCGGGCATCCGGAATGGAGCAGCGGTGAGTTGACGCTGCTTCGTCATGAGATCGTCGTGCCAGCATGCAGTCCGCAATTGCGCGATCAGTTTGCATTTGTGGAACCGGCAGATGTTCGCAAGGCGCCTCTGTTGCATCTGGCAAGCCGCCCGGATGCCTGGGAGCGGTGGATGATGATGAATGGTGTTTCGCCCGATTCCGTTCATGGCATGCTTTTCGATCAGTTCGCCACCGCCACGCAGGCTGCTGTAGCAGGTGTCGGCGTTGCCCTGTTGCCCAAATTTCTTATCGAGGAAGAGCTAATATCGGGAAAACTGGTTTGCGCTCTCGATCTGCCGATGAGAAGTGCCGAATCCTACTATCTCGTGTGGCCCTCCGATCGTGCCTCTCATCCACCGCTTCAGGCATTCAAGAAGTGGATTTTGACCGAAACAGTCAGCGAGCGTTGACCACATCATTCCCATTAGGAATGATGTGTGATGAATAAGTTGATTGATGTCGACATTTTGACGCGCGATAACACTCCATATCATGATCCCTGAGAATGAGGGAGCCGTTCAAGGAGGCCGTTATGGCAAGGCAGTTTGCACATCCCGATGACATCCGCACACGCTTTTCGAAGGCGATGTCGGAGATGTATCGCACCGAAGTTCCGCAATACGGAACCTTGATGGAGCTTGTCTCGGATGTGAACGAGGCGACGCTGAACAACGATCCAGCGCTTCAGGAGGCGATGCTCCGAAACGGTGAAATGGATCGCCTCAGAGTGGAGCGCCACGGTGCTATCCGCCTCGGAACTGCCGAAGAGCTTTTCAATATCCGCCGCGTCTTCGCTATAATGGGCATGTTCCCAGTCGGTTACTACGACCTTTCCGTCGCTGGCATCCCTGTCCATTCCACGGCATTTCGTCCTGTCGATGACGAGGCGTTGCGGCGCAACCCGTTCCGCGTTTTCACATCGCTGCTCCGTCTCGAATTGATCGAAGATGAAGCGTTGCGTGCGGAAGCGGCGGAAATTCTCTCCCGCCGCCAGATTTTCACGGCTAATGCTCTGAAGCTCGTTGAGAAAGCCGAGGCAGAGGGTGGCCTTGGTGATGCAGATGCGGACGAATTCGTTCGTGAGGTTCTCGAGACTTTCCGCTGGCACAATGACGCAACGGTTACCCTTGCCGCTTACAAGCGCCTGCACGACGCTCATCGTCTGATCGCAGACGTCGTCAGCTTCAAGGGTCCGCATATCAACCATCTGACGCCGCGCACGCTTGATATCGATGCCGTTCAGGCCGATATGCCGAAGAGAGGCATTTCGCCAAAGGCTGTCATCGAAGGTCCTCCGCAGCGCAAATGCGCAATCCTCCTTCGTCAGACAAGCTTCAAGGCATTGGAAGAAAAGATCAATTTCAAGCCTTCCGACGATGACCAGTCGAGCGGTACCCATACGGCGCGTTTCGGCGAGATCGAGCAGCGCGGCGTGGCGCTCACGCGCAAGGGCCGCGCGCTCTATGACCAACTGCTGGCCCAGGTGCGCGACATGGGCAGCGCAGGCAGTGCCGCGCCCGACTACGGCAGCCGCCTGGCCCAGGTCTTCGAGGCTTTCCCCGACACCCATGAGCAGCTGCGCCGGCAAGACCTGGCCTTCTACCGCTTCACGCTGAGCGACGAGGGAGCCGCCCTGGCCGCAGGCGAGGCCGCAGCGGCCGCCGCCTCGGACCTGGACGCCCTGATCGCCCGCGGCCTGGCCCAGGCCGAGCCCATCGTCTACGAAGACTTCCTGCCCGTGAGCGCGGCCGGCATCTTCCAGTCCAACCTGGGCGGCGAAGAGCAAAAGCAGTACGCGGCCCATGCGGCCCAGCAGGCCTTCGAGGCCGACCTGGGTGCCCGCGTGCATGACGAGATCGCGCTGTACGAGCAGGCCCAGCAGCGATCCATCGACCAGCTGCGCAGCGCGCTGCGCGGCCAGGCCACCAAGGTCGCCGCATAAGCGCCGACCCGGGCTGAGCCCGCCACCGTTGATCCCCTTCCCCGGGGCGCATGCACAGGCGCCAGGCCTGCGCGTGCGCCCCTTTTTTTTTTGCCATTTGCCGGAGGCCTTCATGAGCACCGCAGACCAGGGCGCGTCGTCGCCCACCGCCCATCTGTTCAACCCGCTGTTCGCACAGCCCGAAGGCTCGCCGATCCGCGAGCTGTTTCCGTACCTGAGCCGTCCCGGCATGCTCTCGCTGGCCGGAGGCTATCCATCGCCCAGCCTGTTCGATGCCGAAGGTTTGCAGCAGGCCGCCATGGCCGCACTGCAGCAGGATGCCGCCGCCAGCCTGCAGTACGGCGCCAGCGAAGGCCAGCTGCCGCTGCGCGAAGCCCTGGCCGCGCTGTGCGCCACGCGCGGCATTGCCTGCACGCCGGCCGACATGATCGTGACCACGGGCTCGCAGCAGGCCTTCGACCTGCTGGTCAAGGTGCTGGTGGAGCCTGGCGATCCGGTGCTGGTCGAAGTGCCCGCCTACCCGGCCACGCTGCAGACCCTGAAGCTGGCCCAGGCACAGGTCGTTGCCGTGCCCACGGACGAGCAGGGCCTGGACACCGAGGCCCTGGCCCGCCTGCTGGCGCAGTGGCCCCATGCGCGTGCCCCCAAGCTGCTCTACACCGTGCCCAACTTCTCCAACCCGGGCGGCACCCTGCTGCCCGCGGCGCGGCGCACGGCCCTGGTGGAGCTGGCGCGCCAGCATGGCTTTGTCATCGTCGAGGACGATCCCTATGGCGAGCTGCGCTTTACCGGCCAGCGCGAGCCGTCGATCTACGAAACGGGCCTGGCGCTGTGCGGCGCCCAGGCCAATCCCGTGGTCTACCTGTCCAGCCTGTCCAAGACCGTGGCGCCTGCGCTGCGCATCGGCTGGATGCTGGCCGACGCCCAATTGCTGCGCCGCTGCACCATCGCCAAGCAGACGGCCGATCTGTGCACCTCGCCGCTGGCGCAGATGATCGCCGCGCACTATCTGCGCTCGGGCCGCTATGCGCCTCAGCTGGCCCAGGCCTGCGCCGAGTACGCGGCGCGCATGGATGCGCTGTGCTCCGGCATGCAGTCGGCGCTGGGCGATCAGATCCGCTTCGTGCGGCCTGCGGGGGGCATGTTCGTCTGGGCCCAGCTGCTGCCGCCGCAGCGGCTTGCGGGTGATTCCCAGGCCCTGGCCCGTGCGCTGTTCACGGCAGCGGTGGAGCAGGGCGTGCTCTATGTGCCGGGCAAGGCCTTCTTCCCGGCCGATGCGGCAGACAAGGCCGGCCTTTGCATGCGCCTGTCGTATGCGGCGCCCACCGTGCCCCAGATCACCGAGGCCGTGGCGCGCCTGGGCCGGGCCTGGGGCCAGGCCGTGTCCTGAAAGACATCGGCAAAAGCGTTCATGCAATGACAAAGGCCGCCCGAGGGCGGCCTTTGTCTTGCTGGGCAAACCGGGTATGGCGCAAGGCCTGCCCGGTTGCGGCGGGCAATTACATGCCCATGCCGCCCATGCCACCCATGCCGCCCATGTCGGGCATGGCAGGGCCGCCTTCAGCCTTGGGAGACTCGGCGATCATGGCTTCGGTCGTCAGCAGCAGCGATGCCACGGAAGCGGCGTTCTGCAGGGCCGTACGCGTCACCTTGGTCGGGTCCAGGATACCCATTTCCAGCATGTCGCCGTAGGTGTCGTTGGCAGCGTTGAAGCCGTAGTTGCCCGAGCCGTTCAGCACGGCGTTGACCACCACCGAGGGCTCGCCACCGGCGTTGGCCACGATTTCGCGCAGGGGCGCTTCGATGGCCTTCATGATCAGCTTGATGCCGGCGTCTTGCTCGGCATCGCCGGTCTTCAGGTCGCCCACGGCTTGCTTGGCACGCAGCAGAGCCACGCCGCCGCCGGCCACGATGCCTTCTTCCACAGCAGCGCGGGTAGCGTGCAGGGCGTCTTCAACGCGGGCCTTCTTTTCCTTCATCTCGACTTCGGTGGCAGCGCCAACCTTGATCACGGCAACGCCGCCAGCCAGCTTGGCCACGCGCTCTTGCAGCTTTTCGCGGTCGTAGTCGCTGGTGGCTTCTTCGATCTGGATGCGGATCTGCTTGACGCGGGCTTCGATTTCAGCAGCTTGGCCAGCACCGTCGATGATGGTGGTGTTTTCCTTGCCGATTTCGATGCGCACTGCCTGGCCCAGGTCTTCCAGGGTCACCTTGTCCAGCGCCAGGCCCACTTCTTCAGCGATGACCTTGCCGCCCGTCAGGATGGCGATGTCTTCCAGCATGGCCTTGCGGCGGTCGCCGAAGCCAGGAGCCTTGACAGCCACAACCTTCAGGATGCCGCGGATGGTGTTGACCACCAGCGTTGCCAGGGCTTCGCCTTCGACGTCTTCTGCAATGATCAGCAGGGGACGGCCGGCCTTGGCCACGGCTTCCAGCGTGGGCAGCAGGTCACGGATGTTGCTGATCTTCTTGTCGAACAGCAGCACGAAGGGGTTGTCCAGCAGGGCAACCTGCTTTTCAGGGTTGTTGATGAAGTAGGGCGACAGGTAGCCGCGGTCGAACTGCATGCCCTCGACGACGTCGAGTTCGTTGGCCAGCGACTTGCCTTCTTCAACGGTGATCACGCCTTCCTTGCCGACCTTGTCCATGGCTTCGGCAATGATGCTGCCCACGGATTCGTCGGAGTTGGCGGAGATCGAGCCGACCTGGGCGATTTCCTTGGAGGTGGTGGTGGCCTTGGATTGCTTCTTCAGCTCTTCCACCAGGGCGGCGACAGCCTTGTCGATGCCGCGCTTGAGGTCCATGGGGTTCAGGCCGGCGGCCACGTACTTGGTGCCTTCGCGGACGATGGCCTGTGCCAGCACGGTGGCGGTGGTCGTGCCGTCACCGGCGATGTCGTTGGTCTTGGAGGCCACTTCCTTCACGAGCTGGGCGCCCATGTTCTGCAGCTTGTCCTTGAGTTCGATTTCCTTGGCGACCGAGACACCGTCCTTGGTCACGGTGGGGGCGCCGAAGGAGCGCTCCAGCACCACGTTGCGGCCCTTGGGGCCCAGGGTGACCTTGACCGCGTTGGCCAGGATGTTCACGCCTTCAACCATGCGGGCGCGTGCTTCGCCGCCGAAAACTACGTCTTTTGCTGCCATTTCAATTCTCCGGATTCAGTTGGAAAGTGCGGTTTCGAAGCGCGGATTACTTTTCGACGACTGCGAACAGGTCGTCTTCCTTCATCACCAGCAGTTCGTCGCCATGGACCTTGACGGTCTGGCCGCTGTACTTGCCGAACAGAACGCGGTCGCCGACCTTCACGTTCAGAGCGATCACTTCGCCCTTGTCGTTCTTCTTGCCGGGGCCCACTGCCAGCACTTCGCCCTGGTCGGGCTTCTCGGCGGCATTCTCGGGGATCACGATGCCCGAAGCCGTCTTGGTTTCGTTCTCGAGGCGCTTCACGATCACGCGATCGTGCAGGGGACGCAGGTTCATACCAACTCCTAAATCATCAACAAAGTTGAAACAAAGACTTGCCGGCCCGGCGGGCCGGCATTCGAAGCAATGTGGGACAGAGGACTGTTAGCACTCATACCCAACGAGTGCTAATAATAAGGCAATTCGGCCAGGATTCAAGGGGTAGGGTCGATGTGCCGCAGTGTGTAACGACGCCTCACATGCTTTTGCGCCACGGATTCCCGGTGGGTGTTGGCTCATCGCTCGGCCAGCACTATGGCAAGACGTGGCATCTGCGGAGCCCGCGCCGATGGAGTTCCTGCGGCGCGCTGCTGGGGGCCAGAGTCCTGATTGCAGGACGTCCAGGCGCTAGAATGTGAATGAATCTCATTCATCCATGCGATCTGCGCACATGGCCAGGGCGCCCCTCCCCGTCGTTGTCCATCCGATGCGTGGGGGTCCCCGGCGCCACGGATCGGTTGCCCATCTGCGCGTTGTGCCTCACCTCCAGACTTTCATCACTGACGAATGCAGTGCCCTTGCGGGTTCACGGTCGGCTGCTGCATTCCTCCCGTGCGCAAAGGCTAGGGGATGAAACGCGATCCGGTCTCCGCAGCGCGGGGTGAGCCGATACCTGGGCGCCAGACTCCAGAGGCTCCCCTGGTTGCGCTCTATACGCGTTGGCGCACGCCTGTGATGCGCATGTTGCGCCGACACTTTCGAACCACTGCAGCGGTCGAGGACGCGGCGCAGGAAGTGTTCGCGCGGGTGGCCGCCACGGGCAGGAATCTCGAGCCCGGGCAGGAGCAGCCCTATCTGCGGCAGACCGTGCGCAGCGTGGCGGCGCGAGACTGGGAAAAGGGCCCGGAGGCGCACGGGCTCCAGAGTGTTCCGTATGACGACTGCCAGCAAGAGCTGCTTGCCATCTCTGCCGAGGGCTTCGGAGACACCGAGCGTCAAGCCGAGAGCCGCCAGCGGCTGACGCGGCTGCACGAGGCGATCCAGGAACTGCCGCCACGGCAGCGCGAAGCCTTCATTCTTCAACGGATCGAGGGGCGCACCGTTGAGGAAACCGCCGATTGCATGGGGATCAGTACACGGATGGTGGTGAAGCACCTGGGCCGGGCCGTCGGCTATTGCGAGACGCGCATCTTGTTCGCAAGTGCCACTCAGATGAGGCGCCTGCAGGCCCTGCAGGGCACACTGGATGCCGAAGAAGACAACGACGACGAATGCGCCGCCCCACCGGCGCAGGGCAAAAGAGCATGAGCGCAGAGCCAGGCCATTCCCGGTTGCAGGACCTCCCGCCCGAGCAGGTGCTTGGGCTCAACCATCGCGCGGGCGAGTGGTATGTGCGTCGCCAGCAGCCCGGCTGGTCGGGCGCGGACGAGCGCGCTCTCGACGAGTGGCTGGCGCAGGACCCGGCCCATCGCGAGGCCATGGACGGTGTCGGCCGCGCCTGGCGTGAAGCGGAGCAGCTCAAGGCCATGTTCCCGGCCGTCTACGGGCGCAATCCGCCAGCGGCTGCCGCCCGCGAAGCGCCGCGCGCCGGCAGGCCGGCGCCGCAGCCACGCAGTGCTGCAGGGGCCGCGGACCGGCCGCGCAGACCCGCCATGGCATCGGCCTTCGCCGCAGCACTGTTCGCCGTGGTTGTTGCCGGGTACGGCTGGCACCGCTGGGACAACACCGCCAGCTATGCGGTCGATATCGCCACCGCTCCGGGTGAACTTCGCCGCATCGACCTGCCCGATGGATCGCAGGTGGCGCTCAATGCCAACAGCCGCCTTCAGGTGCGCTACTACCCCCGCCGGCGCGAAACCGTACTCGACCAGGGCGAGGCCTTCTTCCAGGTCGCGGCGGATGCCGACAAGCCCTTCACCGTGGACAGCGGCGGCAGCCAGGTGCGCGTCGTCGGCACCGCATTCAATGTGCGGGCAGCCCCGCCGGAATTCGTGGTGCAGGTGCAGGAAGGGCGCGTCGAGGTGCGCTCAAAGACCCATCCCGAAGCCCCTGTGCTCGCCATGGGCCCGGGCGCGGGTGTGGCCATCGATCCCGCAAGCGGGCGCCGCCGCAGCCTTTCAGTGGCAACGCAAGACGTTGCGCAATGGCGGACCGGGCAGATCTACTTCAAGCGCGCCCCGCTTCGGCATGTGGCGGATGAACTGTCGCGCTACCTCGGCCAGCCGGTGGAGATAGAGAGCCCTGCGCTCCAGGCCGTGACTGTTTCGGGCCTGCTTGCGCTGGAGGAGCCGGAACGCTTCCTCCTGGCCCTGCCCAGCGTAGCCAGCGTGCGCGTGCAGCGGCGCGCCGAGGGTGGCTGGCTGATCGGTTCTCGTTGAGATACAAATTGTTTCATTTTGCCGGGTTCTCTGGTTTTGCCTTTTCCTGCTTCTTCATGGGTAGGGGCGAGGAATTTCTGCGCCCCGGGGCTGCCAGCCACGGAAATGAGCAATCACCGCTTTCTGATTGATTCCCAGCCAACGGCCGCAAGCAAGCGGCATCCCCGCGCAGTTGGCTGTCTTTTACGCCCCCGCCTGATCTGGCAAGCGGGCGAACCCGCCTTCCTGCCCTGGGCCTGCCGTCGTCGTACGCACAAGGAATCCAGGAGCTACAGGTCATGTACCAAGGTCAGTCGAGGGAACGTTTCGAGAACAACAATGGGAAGCTGGCCGCGCACCGTGCGCGGTCTGTCCGCACACAGGAGTGCGGCCCTGTGCTGCGGCCCAGCCTGGTGGCGGTGCTCATGTCGGCAGCGGTAGCCGTGATGGCCGTCAGCCCCGGCGAGGCGCTGGCCCAGCCCGCCGCCTCCATGGAAACCCGCCAGCCCTTTCACATTGCGGCCCAGCCCCTGCTCGAAGCCCTCAAGGCATTTGGCCGCCAGACGCAAGCGCAGGTGCTCTTTGATGACGGGCTGGTCGAAGGGCGCCAAGGCGCAGCAGTCAGCGGCAATCTCAGTGCACGCGAAGCCTTGGCAAGACTGCTGGCTGGAACGGGCTTGGCCGCCGTCAGCACGCAGCCCGGCACCTTCACCATCCAGACAGCAGCGGCTGCGGCTTCCAAGGTGACTTTGGCGGAAGTGACGGTGACGGCGCAAGCCGATGCCAATGGAGCGACCGAAGGCACCGGCTCCTACACCGCGGACCGGGTGCGCACTGCCACCAAACTGGACCTGTCCATCCGCGAGACGCCGCAATCGGTCAGCGTGGTGACGCAGCAGCAGATGCGCGATGCCAACATGCAGTCACTCGACGACGTGACCGATGCCCTTGTGGGTGTCACCTACAGCCAGCTGGGCACCGAGCGCTCGTACTTCTATTCCAGGGGCTTCCAGGTCACGGACCTGCAGATCGATGGCCTGTCCACCAGCATGGCCGAGAGCTTTTCGGCCGACGCCATGTCGCTCAACAACATGGCGATCTACGACCGGGTGGAGGTGGTGCGCGGCGCCAACGGCCTGCTCCAGGGCTCGGGCAACCCGTCGGCCGTCATCAACCTGGTGCGCAAGCGGCCGACGCGCGAGTTCCAGATGAGTGCCGAGGTCGGCGCCGGCTCCTGGGCGGACTACCGGGCGCAGTTCGACGTATCCGGCCCGCTCAATGCCCAAGGCACCGTGCGCGGCCGCGCCGTGCTGCTCAACAACCAGTCCAACAGCTTCAGGCAGGGCGCCGAGGCCGACAACCGGATGCTCTACGCCATCGTGGAGACCGACCTGGGCGCCGCCACGACGGCCAGCCTCGGCTTCAGCGCGCAGCGCGACAACCACCAGGGCTATGACTGGGGCGGCTTCAACACGCGGGAAGATGGCTCGTTCTACCCCCTGGACCGCTCGGCCTCGCAAGCAGGTCCCGACGCGCACCTGAACCGGGACAACTACACCGTCTTCGGCGACGTGAAGCACCGCCTGGGCAACGGCTGGAACCTGGCCGCCGCCTTCAACGCGGTGCGTTCCAAGGCCAGCTTCGTTGCCAATTACCCCGCACGGATCTCGGGCGGCAGCCATGCCCTGACCTGGGTGGACGCGGAGTACACCGACAAGCAGTTCGCCTTCGACCTGCATGCCACAGGCCCCTACACCCTGTTCGGCCGCCAGCACCAGCTCATGCTGGGCCTGAGCACGCGCAGGGACAACTTCGACTACGACATCTACGCGCCCCGGGGCTCGCAGACGATAGACGTCACCGGCTTCGACTTCTCCTCGATCCGGGCGCCGGGCTTCAGCAGCACGCCCTCCGTCTATGCGCTGGAGCGCAACGAGAAGGGCGCTTCCATCGCCACCCGTCTGCGCGCCACAGAGGCGCTGAGCTTCATCGTCGGCAGCCGGTTGAGCTGGTCGGACTATTCCTCCCGCAGCCCGTACACCACCGCATCGTTCGACTCCGGCCGGCAGTTCATTCCGTATGCGGGCGTGGTCCATGACCTGAGCTCTGCGCATGCGCTCTACGCCAGCTACACCGACATCTATTCGATCCAGCAGTACTACAGCCCGAGCGGCCTGCTCGACCCGGTGAAGGGCAAGAACTACGAAGCCGGAGTGAAGAGCCAGTTCTTCGACGGCCGCCTGCAGACTGCGCTGGCCGTGTTCCAGACCGACCAGTTGAACCTGCCGGTGGCCCTGAGCATGGCCTCGACCTGCGGGCTCAGTGGCGGCGCCCGCTGCTACACAGAGGGCGCCAAGGTACGCAACCGTGGCATCGACCTGGAGGTCACGGGCTCGCCCGCACCAGGCTGGAACGTTGCCGCCGGCTTCACCTTCAGCGACCCGAAGTACGTGGCCGGCCCCAATGCGGGCAAGCACTACAACACCACCTTGCCGCGCAAGGTCTTCAAGCTGTCCACCGACTACCGCCTGCCCGGTGGACGTTGGCGTGTGGGCGGCAGCGTGCAGGCACAGAGCGCCATGTCGCACGACGGTGCCGGGTTTCGCATCCAGCAGGGCGGCTACACGCTGCTGAACCTGCATGCGGGTTACCAGTTCACCAGCCGCCTGCGGCTGCAGGTCAACGTTCGCAACGCACTGGACAAGCACTACTACCAGACCATCCCGACCAACAACAACTACGGTGGCGTCTTCGCCGGCACGCCGCGCAGCTTCGCGGTGACCCTGCGCTATGACTACTGACCGGCGGGACGGAAAGCACGACGACATGCGCCGTAACGCCACATCGAGTTGCGAGGCTGCCCGGTGATGCCGCCGCACTCCACGCAGCGCCGGTGGCGGCCCGGCGCGGGCAGGCTCGCCCTGGCGATCCTGATTCCGGTGGCCGCTGCCGCGGGTTGGCTCCTGCTGCGACCGGATTCATCGCCGCGATGGCAGACGGCCACGGTCGGCCGCGGCGACATCGAATCGAGCGTTGCGGCCATCGGCACCTTGCAACCCGTGCGTTCGGTGGACGTGGGCGCCCAGGTATCAGGCCAGATCACCCATATCCACGTGCAGCCGGGCGATACGGTCCGCAAGGGCCAGTTGCTGGCCGAGATCGACGCCAGCGTGCTGGCGGCCACCGTGGAGGCCGGACAGGCCCGTATTGCCAGCCTGCGTGCCCAGCTGGACGATGCACAGGCCCAGGCGGAGCTGGCCGGCCAGCAGTACAGCCGCCAGCAGCAGATGGCGCGTGATGGGGCCACCCGTCTGGAGGACGTGCAGACGGCCGCCGCCATGCGGCGCTCGGCGCGGGCCAAGGTGGGGCAGTACGAGGCCACGATTCGGCAGACGGCGGCCAGTCTGCGCGCCGACGAGGCGCGGCTGGGCTACACGCGCATCTACGCACCCATTGAAGGCGTGGTGACAGGCATCGACGTCAAGGAAGGCCAGACGCTGAACGCCACCTACCAGACGCCCGCGGTGCTGCGCATTGCCGACCTCTCGCGGATGACGGTGTGGACCGAGGTGTCCGAGGCCGATATCCGCCATGTCAAGGTGGGCCAGGCTGCCTACTTCACCACGCTCGGAGGGGACAGGCGCCGATGGAGCGGCAAGGTGCGGCAGGTGCTGCCGGCCCCGCCCGTGCAATCCGGTGCCGGTGCCGCCGGTGGCAGCGGCGCTGCTGCGGCGCCCGCCATGAAGGCCGTGCAGTACACCGTGCTGTTCGACGTGGACAATCCCGACGGCGCCCTGATGCCGCAGATGACGGCCCAAGCTACCGTGGTGGCTGCGGCTGCCCAGGGGGTGCTTGTCGCTCCGCTGGCCGCCTTCAAGACCGCCAGCGACCTGCACACCGACAAGACGCACGAGGTCCGCCTGCTTGCCGAGCGGTCACCCGACCAGGTCGTGGAAGTCCGCCGCGTGCGTCTGGGCGTGAAGGACCGCCTTCAGGCGGAGGTGCTGGAGGGGCTGGCCGAAGGGGACCGGATCATCACCGGTGAGACGGCCCCGGCCGCAGGCCCCAGGAGATTGCGGTGGTGACCCCGCTGATCGAACTGCGGGGCATCCGCAAGCGCTATGGCGGCGCCACCACGGGGCGCCCCGTGGTGGAGGTGCTGCACGGCATCGACCTGGCCATCCATGCCGGGGAATTCGTCGCCATCGTCGGCCAGTCCGGCTCGGGCAAGTCCACGCTGATGAACCTGCTGGGCTGCCTGGACCGGCCGAGTCAAGGCACGTACCGCTTCAACGGCCGTGACGTGGCCGACCTGGTTGCCGACGAGCTGGCCTGGCTTAGACGCGAGGCCTTCGGCTTCGTGTTCCAGGGCTACCACCTGATCGCCACCGACTCCGCGCAGGAGAACGTGGAGATGCCTGCGATCTACGCCGGCAAGACCGGGGCCGAGCGCGCAGAACGTGCAGGCGCGCTGCTGGGACGCCTGGGGCTTGCCGGCAAGCTGCGCCTGCGACCCAACCAGCTGTCCGGAGGACAGCAGCAGCGCGTCTCCATCGCCCGGGCGCTGATGAATGGCGGGCGCATCATCCTGGCCGACGAGCCCACGGGCGCGCTGGACAGCCAAAGCGGCGCCGAGGTCATGGCGCTGCTGCACGAGCTGGCGGATGCCGGCCACACCATCATCCTGATCACCCACGACCGCGAGGTGGCGGCACAGGCCCGGCGCGTCGTGGAGATCCGCGACGGGCGCATCGTCGGCGATGTCCGGGAAGGCCGCGCCGCGACAGGCCGAGCCGCGTCAGGCCAGGCCGCGTCAGACCTCGCGCTCGCCGCCATCCCCGCGCCCGGCGCGGCAAGGGCGCGGCTGGAGCCGGGCACGCCGCTGCTGTCTGACCTGCGCGAGGCGCTGCGATCGGCCTGGCGCTCCATGCGCATTCACCGCTCGCGCACCGCACTGACCTTGCTGGGCATCGTCATCGGCGTGGCCTCGGTCATCGTGATGCTGGCCGTGGGCATGGGAGCGCGCGAGGATGTGGTCGCGCGATTGGGCGCGATGGGCTCGACCGTCATGTACATCAACAACCGCCCGCCACCGCAGGGTGGTCCGCAGGGCGTGACGACCCTGGCCGACCTCGAAGAGATGGAGAAGCTGCCGGAAGTGGCGCACGCCATGCCCGTGGCGCGCGACCCGGCCATGCTGCGACATGGCAACTTGGCCTGGCAGGCGGACACCATCGCGGCCACCCATGCATGGCCGTCCATCCATCACTGGCCGGTGGCAGAAGGCCGGTTCTTTACCGAGGCGGAGGACGAACAGCTGGCGCCGGTGGTCGTGATCGGGCAGAAGGTGCGCGAGCGGTTCTTCGAAGATGAATCGCCGCTGGGCAGGCAACTTCTCATCGGCAATACGCCGTTCCAGGTGGTCGGCGTCATGGCGGCCAAGGGCGCCGGCGATGGCGGCAGTTCGCAAGACGACCTGGTGGTGGTGCCCTACCGCTCGGGCATCCAGCGCGTTTTTCCGAACGGTCGCAGCTTCGATCCGCACTACACGGTGGTCCAGGCGCGGGATTCGCCGAGCGTGCTGCCGGCGCAGGCGGCCATCGAGGCGTTGCTGCGCTTGCGCCACGGGCGCGAGGATTTCTTCGTCGCCAACGCGGCCGCGCGCTTGCAGGCGCAGGCCCAGGCCCAGGATTCGATGACGACCATGCTCAGTCTGATCGCCGCCGTGTCCCTGCTGGTGGGCGGCATCGGCGTGATGAACGTCATGCTCATGGCGGTGAAGGAGCGCACGCGCGAGATTGGCATCCGCATGGCCACCGGGGCGCGCCAAAGGGACATCCAGCGACAGTTCCTCACCGAGGCCGTGCTGGTGACCATGGTCGGCGCAACCGCCGGCGTCGTGGCGGGGGTGGCCATCGGGGCGGGTCTCATCGTCTGGGGCAGCGAACTGGTCTTCTCGGCGAGAGCCATGCTGCTGGCCTTCGGCTGTGCGGTGGCGACGGGCCTGGTGTTCGGCTTCATGCCGGCCCGACAGGCGGCAAGGCTCGATCCTGTCGTTGCGCTGGCAGGGGAGTAACGGGGCCCGGTGCGGAACTTGCGCAACGGATGCCTGAGCCTCCTCAAGACCCGGGGCGGCTCACAACCCCCGCTGCCGCTGCCTTGAAGTTCTCCATGACTTCATCGATCGGCTGACCCATCTGCGCATGGACGATGGCGCCGTCCGCCACCAGGGTGAGCGCAGCGCCCACGGACACGGGATGGCCACCGAACAGGCGATCCAGCACGGACGACATTTCCTGCTTGTGCCGCCGGACCGTTGCCAGGATCTCAGGGTCGGACGAGCCCAGTTCGGCAGCGGCATTGAGAAAGGCGCAGCCCCGAAAGTCGGGCTGGCCGAACCAGCTCCTGAGGGTGGTTGCCAGGGCATCCAACGCTGACGAGCCCCCGGCGGTCGCCTGCGCCAGGCTGGCCTGGAACCAGGAAATCCACCGTTCATGGCGGTAGTCGAGGTACGCCCGGATCAGGTCGTCCTTGCTGGCGTACTGGCGGTAGAAGGTGACTTTGCTGACCGACGACCGCTCAATGATCCGGTCCACGCCCGTGGCCCGGATGCCCTCTGCGTAGAAGAGGCCATGGGCTGCCACCAGGATGCGCTCGCGGGGTGGCAATGACTCGAAGGATGGCTCGGAAGTTTTCATGAAGACATTGTAGACAGATCGTTCCACCTCCGTTAGAGTGATGCATGTAGACAGATCGTTCTACATCTCTTCAAAAGGTCACATCATGGAAACTCGCCCACCCCTGCCCCCGTTCTCGCTCGCAAGCGCCGTCCAAAAGGTCCGTCTGGCCGAGGATGGATGGAACACACGCGATGCGGCCAAGGTCGCGATGGCCTATACCCCCGACACGAAATGGCGCAACCGGGCGGAGTTCGCCAACAGCCGCGCCGAGGCCCAGGCCCTTCTTGAGAGGAAGTGGAAGAAAGAGCTGGACTACCGGCTGATCAAGGAGCTTTGGCTGTACGGAGAAAACCGGATCGCAGTCCGCTATGCCTATGAGTGGCACGACGATGCCGGGAACTGGTTCCGGTCGTACGGCAACGAGAACTGGGAATTCGAGGCCGACGGTCTCATGCGCCGGCGCTTCGCATGCATCAACGACATGCCCATCCAGGAGTCGGAGCGCAAGTTCCACTGGCCGCTGGGGCGTCGCCCCGATGACCACCCTGGGCTGTCCGACCTGGGCCTGTAGGCAGCAAGGCCTCGGGCCACGCCCCAGGTGTCGAATCCCTGCACTGATCCACGGCAAATGCGCCAGGGGCCCGGGCCGATTGGCCACAATGGGGCATCCCGTTCCAGGCTCAGGAGGCCATGCATGTCCGATATCCGCTGCGGCGATTCCATCCACCCACGCGCATCCCTGGGCCGCCGCTGCGCGCGCGCCGCCGCTCCCCTGCTGGCGGCGCTGCTGCTGTCGCCGCTGGCCCAGGCCGCGCTCAAGGTGGGCGACACCGCGCCGCGCTTCAACACGCCGGCCGCGGTGGCGGGCAAGGCCTTCGATTTCGACATGGCCGCCACGCTCAAGAAGGGGCCGGTGGTGCTGTATTTCTTCCCCAAGGCCTTCACGCAGGGCTGCACCATGGAAGCCCACGCCTTTGCCGAGGCCACGCCGCGTTTCGCGGCCATGGGCGCCACGGTGGTGGGCATGTCGCATGACGACATCGATACGCTCAAGCGCTTTTCCACCGAGGCCTGCCGCGACCAGTTCGCCGTGGCATCGGACCCGCAGGCGCAGACCATCCGCGCCTACGACGCCTCGGCCGCCGCCGACCCCCAGCGCGCCGACCGCATCTCCTACGTGATCGGCCAGGACGGCAAGGTCCGCTTCGTGCACATGGGCTCGGACCCGGACGAGCATGTGCGCCAGACCGAGGCCGCGGTCAAGCGGCTGACCGGAAAGTAGCCCGCCGCGCGGCCCCTGTCAGGGGCCGTCGCCCTCGCCGGCCAGGATGTCGGCATATTCCTCGTCCGTGAACAGCCTGGAGCGTGTGTGGAAGGCCTTGCCCGTGCTGCCCTCCAGCGAGAAGGTGCCGCCCTGGCCCTCGATCACGTCGAGGATGAGCTGGGTATGCTTCCAGTATTCGTACTGCGACTTGCCGATGTAGAAGGGCGCGCCGCCCACCTGGCCCAGCAGCACGTCCTGGGCGCCTATCGTCAGCTCGCCGGGCAGATAGCAGTTGGCGGCGCTGTTGTCGCAGCAGCCCCCGGACTGGTGGAAGAACACCGGCCCATGCTGGGCCTGCAGGTCGGCGATCAGCGCCAGCGCGGCCTCGGTGGCAATCACTTTGTCAACCACGGGTTGGTCCTTTCCTGGGCGGCCGGCCGCGCTGTGCGCCGCCGGCCGCATTCACCTGGGAAGAACTTCAGAAGAAGCCCAGCTTATTCTCGCTGTAGCTGACCAGCAGGTTCTTGGTCTGCTGGTAGTGGTCCAGCATCATCTTGTGGGTCTCGCGGCCGATGCCCGATTCCTTGTAGCCGCCAAAGGCCGCGTGCGCCGGATAGGCGTGGTAGCAGTTGGTCCACACGCGCCCGGCCTTGATGGCCCGGCCCATACGGTAGGCCACGTTGCCGTTGCGGCTCCACACGCCCGCGCCCAGGCCGTAGAGCGTGTCGTTGGCAATGGCCAGGGCCTCGGCCTCGTCCTTGAAGGTGGTCACGGCCAGCACGGGGCCGAAGATTTCCTCCTGGAAGATGCGCATCTTGTTGTGGCCCTTGAACAGCGTGGGCTGCACGTAGTAGCCGCCTTCCAGGTCGCCGCCCAGATGGGCCTGGCCACCGCCGGCCAGCACCTCGGCGCCCTCCTGCTTGCCCAGGTCCAGGTACGACAGGATCTTGGTGAGCTGCTCCTTGGACGCCTGCGCGCCCATCATGCTGTCGGTGTCCAGCGGGTTGGCATGCCGGATGGCGGCCACGCGCTGGAGCACGCGCTCCATGAAGCGGTCGTAGATGCTTTCGTGGATCAGCGCGCGGCTGGGGCAGGTGCAGACCTCGCCCTGGTTGAAGGCGAACAGCACCAGCCCTTCGACGGCCTTGTCGAGGAAGGCATCGTCCTTGTCCATCACATCGGCGAAGAAGATGTTGGGCGACTTGCCGCCCAGCTCCAGCGTGGCCGGGATCAGGTTGTTGGCCGCGGCCTGGGCAATCACGCGGCCCGTGGAGGTGGAGCCCGTGAAGGCGATCTTGGCGATGCGCTTGCTGGTGGCCAGCGGCATGCCGGCCTCGCGGCCGAAGCCGTTGACGATGTTGAGCACGCCGGGCGGCAGCAGGTCGGCAATGAGCTCGGCCAGGATCAGGATGCTGATGGGCGTGGACTCGGCCGGCTTGAGCACCACGCAGTTGCCCGCGCCCAGCGCGGGCGCCAGCTTCCAGGCCGCCATGAGGATGGGGAAGTTCCAGGGAATGATCTGGCCCACCACGCCCAGCGGCTCCTGGATGTGATAGGCCACCGTGGTCTCGTCGATATGGCTGAGCGCGCCTTCCTGGGCGCGCACGCAGCCCGCGAAATAGCGGAAATGGTCCACGGTCAGCGGGATGTCGGCATTCAGCGTCTCGCGGATGGCCTTGCCGTTGTCCACGGTCTCGGCATAGGCGAGCAGCTCCAGGTTGGCCTCGATGCGGTCGGCGATCTTCAGCAGGACATTCGCGCGCTCGGCCGCGCTGGTGCGGCCCCAGGCGTCGCTGGCGGCATGGGCGGCGTCCAGCGCCAGTTCGATGTCTTCGGCCGTGGAGCGCGCGGCGCGGGTGTAGACCTTGCCGCTGATGGGGGTGACCACGTCGAAGTACTGCTCCTTGACCGGAGGTACGAACCTGCCGCCGATGAAGTTGTCGTAGCGGGCCTTGTAGGCGATCTTGGCGCCAGCGGCGCCGGGTGCTGCGTAGACGGTCATGCTGCTTGTCTCCTGAGGATGCTTATGGGTCTGTTGTGATCGGGTGTGGATCGGGATATCCGGCCATGGCCGGACGGCAGACATGATTCAAAAGCCGTGCCAGCCTGCAGGCCGCAGGGCAGGTGCCCGCAAAGGCACGCGGGACGTGGCTGCTGCGGGTATTCCCGTGCGCGTTCGCCCTGTGCCGTGACGTTCCGCAACAGGACAACTGTCCAGAAATGGAACAGTCGGGCGCCTGGCCTGCCACTTGGCTTGCCCGGTGCCCGCCGGCCCCGCATACTGGTCTGCAACGTGGCGCAATGACGCCCGAGCAGGAGACAGCATGCAATCGAGAGCCTCCCTTGTGGCCTTGCGCCAGGCCCGTCACAGCCTGATGGAGTCAGGCCTGTGCCCCAGCGGCCTGGTGGACGAGCGCCTGGCGCGCTCGTGGCAGCGCTGCATCGAGCAGGGACTGCGTCCCACAGGACGGCTGGGCGCCGCCGACAACCTGGAGCAGCACGCGCTGGGCGTGCTGCGCAGCCGCCACCATGCGCTGCTGGCGCATTCACGGCCCGTCATGGAATACCTGTCCGAGCAGGTGCGCGGCAGCCAGAGCGTGGTGGTGCTGGCCGGCCCCTGCGGCACCCTGGTGGATACCTGCGGCGACCCCTTCTTTCTGGGCAAGGCCGAGCGCGTGGCCCTGGCCAGCGGCGCGTCCTGGCATGAGGCGCAGCGCGGCACCAATGCCATCGGCACGGCACTGGCCGAGATGGACTCCATCGAAATCCAGGGCGGCGAGCATTTCCTGGAGCGCAACGGCTTTCTCACCTGCGCGGCGGCGCCCATCCTGTCGGGCACGGGCCAGCTGCTGGGCATCCTTGACATCTCCAGCGAACATGGCCGGGGCAGCCCGCACACGCTGGGCCTGGTCGGCACGGCGGCCCGCATGATCGAAAACCGCCTCATGGCCTGCGACGGCCAGCGCCACATCCGCCTGCACCTGCACGCGCGGCCCGAAGGCATTGGCACGGTGGCCGAAGGCATTGCGCTGATCTCCGCGGACGGATGGCTGGTGGGCGCCAACCGCGCCGCGCTGGCCCTGCTGCGCCTGTCGCGGGGGCAACTGGGCAGCGTGTCGCTGGAGCAGGTGCTGGACGCAGGCCTGGAGGAGCTGCTGTCACGCCAGCACCGCCAGCCCGATGCGGCCCAGCCGCTGCGGCGCCATGACGGCACGGCGCTGTTCGGCCAGCTGGTGCCGGACCGGCGCACGGTCCGGTCCTCGGTCGTGGAGCGGGTTGCAGAACAACAGCAACAGCAACAGGCGCCGCAGCAGCCGGCGCGCGATGCGCTGGCGCGGCTGGACACGGGCGATGCGCGGTGGCGTGCGGCGGCGGACAAGGCCCGGCGCGTGCTGGGCAAACCGATTGCGCTGCTCATCCAGGGCGAGTCCGGCGTGGGCAAGGAATGGTTTGCGCGCGCGGCCCACGACAGCGGGCCACGCCGCGACGGCCCCTTCGTGGCCATCAACTGCGCGGCCATGCCCGAGTCGCTGATCGAGGCCGAGCTGTTCGGCTACCGCCAGGGCGCCTTCACGGGCGGGCGGCGCGAAGGACAGGCGGGCCTGCTGCGCCAGGCGCACGGCGGCACCCTGTTCCTGGACGAGATCGGCGACATGCCGCTGTCGCTGCAGACCCGGCTGCTGCGCGTGCTGCAGGAGCGGCAGGTGGTGCCGCTGGGCGGCGGCTCGCCCGTTGCGGTCGATTTCGCGCTGGTCAGCGCCTCCAACCGCAGGCTGCGCGAGGATGCCGAACAGGGGCGCTTTCGTGCCGACCTGTACTACCGCATCAACGGCCTGGCCGTGGAGCTGCCTCCGCTGCGCGAGCGCGGCGACTTCGAGGCACTGGCCGCGCGCATGCTGGCCGACATCGAACCCGCGCGCCCGCTGCGCATGGCGCCGGCCCTGCTGGCGCAGCTGGCCGGCCATGGCTGGCCCGGCAATCTGCGCCAGTGCGCCAGCGTGCTGAGAACGGCCTGCGCCATGCTCGACCCCCATGAGGACTGCCTGCAATGGCAGCACCTGCCCGACGACTTCCAGGCCGAGCTGGCGCAGACCGCCCGCAGCGGCCCCCGGCTCGACGCTGCGCCGCAGAGCCTGGATGAACTCTCGCGCGCGGCCGTGCGGCAGGCGCTGGAGAACTGCCGGGGCAATGTCACCCAGGCCGCGCGCATGCTGGGCATCAGCCGCCAGACGCTGTACCGCAAGCTGGCCCAGGACCGTGCGGCGGACGGCTTGCGGCTGCAGTGAGCCGCCTGCCGGTGCTCAGGCCTTGAAGGTGATCCAGGGCCTGAGCTTCACGGCGGCGTGGATCAGGCCGGCGGCCTCCTGCGACTCGATGACCGGGCCGATGGGCTTGTAGGCTTCGGGCGCCTCCTCGATGCGGCGCTCCTCGCGCAGCGTCACGCATTGCCAGCCCTGTTCGGCCGCATGGCCTGCACGGGCTTCGGGGCGCAGCGCGCGCACGGCCTGGCGGCGCATGCGCCGCCCCGCGCCATGGCTGCAGGACCAGAGCCAGTCGGCCGCGCCCAGGCCCGTGACCAGGTAGGAGGCATCGCCCATGGACCCCGGGATCAGCGCGAAGTCGCCCTCGTTGGCCGGCGTGGCGCCCTTGCGGTGGATGTTCATGCCGCCTTGCTGCAGAACCACGTTGTGCGGCACATCGACCACCAGGCGCGAATCCGCTGCGCCCACGATCTGCTCCAGGTCCTTGCGCACCAGCTCGGCCAGCACCACGCGGTTGGCCCAGGCATAGCGCGCCGCCACGCCCATGGCCTGCAGGTACTCGCCGGCCAGCGGACCCGACAGGCCGTACAGGCCGCTGGCCGGGTGCTTCACGCCTTGCGGCCACTCGGCCCGGGCGCGGTCCATCCAGGCCTGGCCCACGTAAAAGCCCAGGTCGCGCGAGCCGCTGTGGATCATCACCACCACGTCGCCCGCGCGCAGGCCGGCCCGGTAGGCCGCGTGGCGGTCCAGCACCTCGTCGACCACCTGCAGTTCCACGAAATGGTTGCCCGATCCCACCGTGCCCAGGCACGGGTCGCGGAACACGGCATGGCGCTCCTGCAGATAGGCATGGGGCGCGTGGCGGGCGCTGCCAGCGAAGCTGTCCAGGCCGATGCAGGCGGCCAGCTCGCGGTGCAGGCGATCCCTGTCGACATGGCCCCACAGGCCCTGGCCGCTGAGCCGGTCCACAAAGGCGGCCGGCCCGTGGTCGAACAGCGCGCGGAAGGCGGCCGTGGTCACGGGCACGTCGCGCCCGCTGCCCAGCAGGCTGGCGGTCAGCAGTTCCACCAGCCGGCCCTTGTGCGGTGCCAGCTGGTCCAGCCGTGCGCCCGTGGTCAGCAGGCGCACGCTGCAGTTGATGTCCGTGCCGATGGCGGCCGGAATGACGAAGTCCGATGGCGTGGCCACCACGCTGCCCACGGGCGCCACCGTGCCCGGATGGAAGTCGGGCGTGGCGCAGGCACGGCAGACGGCGCCGTGGCTGCCCTGGCCGTCATGCCGGCGCACGGCCGCAAAGGCCAGCAGCTGGCGCACGGCCTTGTCCTCCAGGGGAAGGCTGTCGGGAAGAAGAATGTGGGCCTCGGCCTGGCCATCGCGCACGTGGTAGATGCCGTCGCGATAGTCGAGAGAGATGCCCGTGCGTGCAAAGGCACGCTGGAGTCGTTGAGGAGTGCTCATGGCTGCAGATCCGCGAGGCCTGGTTGGCGCTCGCCGCGTCCGATGGGTGTACGGACGATGAAAGACACCCGGGCGGCAAAGGCCCGGAAAACGTCTTTCCTGCAGCAGCTCGTTCAAGAAAGAAGGGGCGCAGTATAGCGGGATCCGCGCTGGACGGCAGGCGCTACGCGTTGCGCCGCTCGTACTGGGCGATGGCGTTGAGCAGCAGGGGCGAGAACTTCTTCGCGTAGTCGGCGCCGCTCCACTGGCTTGACGATCCGCTCAGGTGCAGGGCGCCCAGCGGCACGCCGTCGGCATCGACCACGGCGGCGGCCAGCGCGACCTCGCCCATGATGAATTCATCGACCACCATGGCGTAGCCGCGCTCGCGCACCTTCTTCAGTTCCGCCTGGACGGCCTTGGCGGTGGTCAGCGTCCGGGGCGTGCTGGCCACCAGGCGGCCGGGGGCCAGCAACTGCTCCACCTGCGCCTCGTCCAGCCGTGCCATCACGGCGCGCCCGCCTGCCGTGCATTGCAGGGGCACGCGCCGGCCCACGAGCGAGGCGTGGTAGTGCTCGGTACTGGTCTGGTGGCGCAGCACATGCACCAGCCAGTCGCCGTCGCGCAGCGACAGGCTGATCTTCTGCTCCGTGTCCTTGGACAGCTGCAGCAGCAGGGGGTTGAGCGCCTCGGCCAGCGCATGGGTGCGCAGGAAATGGAAGGTCAGGTCCAGCACGCCCGGGCCCAGCCGGTAGCGGCGGGTCTGGCTGTTTTGCTGCAGGTAGCCCTCGGCGCTGAGGGTGTAGGCGTAGCGCTGGGCGGCGCTCTTGTCCAGGCCGCTGCGCTCCATGATTTCCGTGAGGCTCAGGTCGCCCGCCGCGCCCTTGAAGCAGTCCAGCACGCGGAATGCCTTGCCCACGGAGCCCACATACAACGCGTTTTCGATCATCGTTTTACCCGATTGTGAATCTGAAGTATTAAATAACAATACCAAGTATTGAAAAATACGGAGGCAGCGGATGCCACAGCAAGCCATTGTCAGTGCGGACCGGGCGGTCGGCGCGTCGGAGTGGATCAAGGGCCAGCGGGAGAACATGCTTTCGCTGCTGGCCGACATCGTCAACATCGACTCGGGCAGTTTCGACAAGCCTGGCGTGGCGCGCGTGTTCCGGCGCCTGGAGGCCTTCTTCCTGAGCCAGGGGCTGCAGGTCAGCCCGCATTTCGTCGATGGCGTGGAGGCCGCGATCTCGGTCACCGTGAACGCGGGCAGCACCGTGGGCAGGCCCGTGCTGCTGATGGGGCACTGCGACACGGTCTTCCCTGAAGGCGAGGCCGCGCGCAGGCCGTTCCGCATCGAAGGCGGCAGGGCCTACGGCCCGGGCGTGGCCGACATGAAGTCGGGCATCGTCATGAACGCCTTCCTGCTGGCTGCGCTGGCCCACAGCGCGGAGCCTGCGCCCGAGGTCACGGGCCTGTTCACCTGCGACGAGGAAATCGGCTCGCCCCTGAGCAAGTCCGTCATCGAGCCCTTTGCGCTCAAGGCGGGCTTTGTCTTCAATGCGGAGCCGGGCCGGCCTTCGGGCAACGTGGTCACGGGCCGCAAGGGCGGCGTGTTCTTCGGCGTGGAGATCGAGGGCAAGGCGGCGCACTCGGGCGCCAACTTCGCCGAGGGCATCAGCGCCATCTCGGAGCTGGCGCACAAGGTGGTGGCGCTGGACGCGCTCACCGACCTGGACAAGGGCGTCACCGTCAACGTGGGCCTGGTGTCGGGCGGGCTGTCGGTGAACACGTCGGCGCCGTCGGCCAAGGCGGCCATCGACCTGCGCATTTTCGACCTGGACCAGCGCGAGTCCCTGGTGGGCCGCATACGCTGCATCTGCGACAAGTCCTTCATCCAGGGCACGCGCTCCACGCTGAACATCACCGGCGAGTTCCGCCCCTTCGTTCCCACGCCGCAGTCGCAGCAACTGTTCGAGCTGTACCAGACCGAGCTGGGCGCGCTGGGCCACAAGGCTGAGGGCGAGTTCAGCGGCGGCTGCGCGGACTCGGGCGTGACCTCCAGCCTGGGCGCCATCACGCTGTGCGGCACCGGGCCCGTGGGCGGCAAGTTCCACACCACCGACGAGTACTGCGAGGTGGACACCATCGTCCCGCGCGGCCTGGCGGTGCTCCACACCATTGCGCGCCTGCCCCACGCCCGGTGGTAGGGCGCGCCTGTTTCCCGCCTTCCCCCTCAAGCCACTGCCTGGTGCACTTTCATGAATCCACTTGCCTTGCCCACACGCCGCTCGCTCCTGAAAATCGCCGCCGGCCTGCCGCTGGCGCCTCTGCTGCTGCAGCCTGCCGCGGCCTCGGCGCCCGGCCCGGTCAGCCTGATGGTGCCCTACCCGGCAGGCGGGCCCAGCGACGTCAGCGCCCGCATTCTGAGCAAGCCCATAGGCGAGGGACTGGCGGCCAAGGTGATCGTGGAAAACCTGGGCGGCGCCACGGGGACGATTGCCGCATCCAAAGTGCTGGGCGCCAGGGCCGATGGCAGCATGTTCTTCCAGGGCACGCAGAACGAACTCATCCTGCCGCCGCTCACCAACAAGGCCGTGCGCTACCAGCCCGATGCGTTCGAGAACCTGCAGTACATCACCGTCACCCACCTGGTGCTGCTGGTGCGCTCGGGCCTGCCGGCCCGGAACATGCAAGAGTTCCTGGCGCTGGCGCGCTCGCGCAACGAGAGCAATTCGCTGACCTACGGCTCTGTGGGCGTGGGCTCGCTCTACCACCTGATCACCGAGTACATGGGCAAGGTGGCGAAGGTGCCGTTCACCCACGCGCCCTATGCGGGCACGGCACCCGTGATCCAGGACCTGGCCGGCGGCCAGATCGATTTCAGCATCATGCCGTTCCAGGCGTCCATGCTGGAGATGATCCGCACCGGCCGCTTCCGGGCGCTGGCCGTGCTGTCGCGCAACCGGCCTGCCGTGCTGTCGGCCGTGCCCAGCATCACCGAAGTGCCGGCGCTGCGCGATTTCGAGTACGCCAGCCTGGCGGGCTACTTCGTCAAGCGCGGCACGCCGCAGGATGTCAAGCAGCGCCTGAACCAGGCCATCGGCCAGGCCCTGCTGGACCCGCAGGTCATCGCCAGGCTGGAGGCCGACGGCCGTGACGTTGCCAAGCCCATGGGCCTGGACGATGCAGCGGCCGCCTATGCGCGCGAGATCGCCAAGTACCGCGAAATGATCCGCGTCACGGGCTACGTGCAGGCGGATTGAGAGCGAAGGCCGCAACCTACGCGAGTGCGCCCTCCAGCAGCTCGGCCATGCGCGGCAGGTCGGGCTCGGCGCTGGTCACCAGCAAGATGGCGCGCTCATAGGCGGCGCCCGCAATGGGCAGCATGCGGCAGTCGCCCATGAAGCGCTCCAGGCCCGTCCAGTGCGGCACCAGGCCGACGCCCATGCCGTCGGCGGCCAGCATGGCAATGGCCTCCAGCGCGTCCAGGTCGCACAGCACCGCAGGCTCCAGCCCCTGGTCGGCCAGCCAGTCGGCCGCATGGCGACCACCCCAGGCATCGGGGTCGTAGCGTATGTAGGGCAGGCTGCGCAGCAGCGCGGCAGGCCGGCCGCGTGCGTTGGGCGGGGCCAGCAGCACCAGCGGCTCGCGGCGCAACTGCACGCTGCGCAGCGCCTTGGGCAGTTCAAAAGGGGGCGCCACGATGACGGCGGCATCGAGCTCGCCGGCCTGCAGCATCTGGAACAGCGCGCGCGAGGTGCCCGGCACGATGACGGGCCGGCACTGCGGCGCCGCCTGCGTGAGCTTGCGCAGCGCAGCCGGCAGCATGCCCGTGAGCGCGGTCGAGATGGCGCCGATGCGCAGCGTGCCGGCCAGGCCATCGGCGCTGGCATCGCTGCCCAGCAGCGCGGCCTCGCGCACCAGGCGCCGCGCGCGCGGCAGCAGGGCCAGGCAGGCCTGGGTGGGGCGGGCCGCATGGCCGCTGCGCGAAAGCAGGGCAAAGCCCAGCTCGCGCTCCAGCGCCTGCACGCGCTGGCCCACGGCGGCGGCGGTCAGGTGCTCGGCGCGCGCCGCATCGGCGATGGAGCCGCTGTCCACCACGGCAATCAGGCTCTTGAGATAGCGGGTCTCCAAAAGATTTCCTTGGGGATTGCAAAGAAATCAACGCTATCACTTTCGAAAAGCCTCTGCTAGGCTCGCGCCACCCACGGCAGGCCACGGCCTGCGAGCCTGCCTGCACCACAAGCACAACCAAAGGATCAGCCATGCGCACCAGCTTCCACCTTGCCTACCATGTCCGCGATCTGGACGAAGCGCGCGCCTTCTACGGCACGCTGCTCGGCTGCCAGGAAGGCCGCAGCACCGAGACCTGGGTGGACTTCGACTTCTTCGGCCACCAGATCTCGCTGCACCTGGGCGAGCCCTTCCCGGTCACGAACACCGGCCGCGTGGGCGACCACATGGTGCCCATGCCCCACCTGGGCCTGGTGATGGCCATGGACGACTGGAAGGCCCTGGCCGCGCGGCTGTCGGGCGGCGTAGTGGATTTCGTGCTGCAGCCCGGCATCCGCTTCGAGGGCGAGCCCGGCGAGCAGGCCACCATGTTCTTCCGCGACCCCAGCGGCAATCCTATCGAGGTCAAGGGCTTCGCCGACCTGGACAAGGTCTTCGCCAAATGAGCGGTTCGCTGCCACCGCTCCCCCCGCTCCCCTTCGTCTGCGCACCCGGCTACCCGGCAGCCCAGGCCTGGCTGCAGGCCCTGCAGGCGGCCCTGCCCGAGGAGCGCGTGGTGGCGCTCGATACGCTGGATGCCGACCAGCGCGCGGCCTGCGAGGTCGCCATCGTCGCAAACCCCCAGCCTGCCGACCTGCGCACGCTGCCGCGCCTGCAATGGGTGCATAGCGTCTGGGCCGGCGTGGAGCGCCTGGTGGCCGACCTGGGCGATGCCGACCTGCGCATCGTCCGCCTGGTGGACCCGCAACTGGCCGACACCATGGCCGAGGCCGTGCTGGCCTGGACCCTGTACCTGCACCGCGACATGCCGCGCTATGCCCGCCAGCAGGCCGCGCGCCAATGGCTGGCGCATGACGGAGTGCGCGCGCAGGACAGGACGGTATCGCTGCTGGGCCTGGGCGCACTGGGCAAGGCCGCCGCGCAGCGGCTGCTGTCGGCAGGCTTTCAGGTGCGCGGCTGGAGCCGCACGCCCAGGCACATCGAGGGCGTGCAATGCCATGCGGGTGATGCCGAGCTGCCCGCCATGCTGGCGCAGACCGACATCCTCGTATGCCTGCTGCCGCTCACGCCGCAGACGCGCGGCATCGTCGGCGCGCAGGCGCTGGCCGCGCTGCCCGCCCATGCCTCGCTGATCAACTTTGCGCGCGGCCTCATCGTGGACGATGCCGCGCTGCGCGCCGCCTTGGACGGCGGCCGTCTGGCCCATGCCGTGCTGGACGTGTTCGAGCAGGAGCCCCTGCCCGAAGCGTCATGGCAATGGGCGCACCCCGCCGTGACCGTGCTGCCCCACATCTCGGCACCCACGGACCGCGCGACGGCATCGGCCATCGTGGCGGGCAATATCCGGCGCTGGCGCGCCAGCGGCGAGCTGCCGCAGGCGGTGGACGCGGCGCGGGGCTACTGAGGGCGGCTACGGTACGGCTATGGCACGGCCATGGACTGGCTTCTGAGCCAGTCCATGACGGCGCGCACATGGGGGCTCGGCTCCCGTTGCTCGCCCACGGCCAGATGGTAGGTATGGCCGGTGATCGAGGGGCCGAAGGGCTGCAGCAGGTGGCCGGCCGCAATGTCCTCGGCCACCAGGGCCAGGCTCACCAGGGCAATGCCATGACCGGCAATGGCCGCCTGGATGGCATGGCCCTCGTCGGAAAAGCGCAGTTGGCCCGCCGGTGAATTCCAGGCCAGGCCTGCCTCGTCAAACCAGCGCTCCCAGGTGGGATTGCTGGCGTGCGCCGTCTTCCAGTCAAAGCGGATCAGCGGCAGGCGGGCCAGGTCGGCCGGACCCAGCACGCCCAGCCGGGGATTGGCCACGGGCGCAAAGCGGTCGCTGAACAGGGGCTCGGCCACCAGGCCCGGATAAGGGCCGCGCCCGTAGCGCACGGCGATATCGACGGCATGGGAGCGCAGGTCCACCACATCGTCCGAGGCCTGCAGTTGCAGGTCCACCTCCGGGTGCATCGCGCGGAAGCTGACCATGCGCGGCACCAGCCATTTCACGGTGAACGCATTGGTGGCCGAGATGCTGACCTGGGCGCGCAGGCGCTTTTGCAGCAGGCGCTCCAGCGTGGCGGCAAAGGCGTCGAAACCGTCGCGCAGCACCGGATAGAGCTGGGCGCCGGCCTCGGTCAGCACCACCTTGCGTACCTGGCGATCGAACAGCGCCAGGCCCAGCTGTTCCTCCAGCGCGCGGATCTGGTGGCTGATGGCCGTGGGGGTCACTGCCAGGTCGTCGGCGGCCTGCTTGAAGCTGCCCAGGCGGGCGGCGGCCTCGAAGGCGCGCAGTGCGGAAAGCGGCAGCTGGTTGCGTTGCATGAGGGCTGGAGGACGCAAGGATCGGGTGAGGAATGGGGTGAGGAAAACTCATCTTATGCCTGACAAATGAACCTTTGTCGCAATCATCCGGCTTCCCTATCGTTCACCCATGCCCCAAGCGCGATCCTGCCGGGGATGGATGAAGGAAATGAAACCATGCTGCACCGTGTCACCACGCAACCCGACCCCTACGAGCCGTTTTTGCTGTCGCAAGGCATTCGCTTTGGCGAGCTGCTGTTCATCTCCGGCCAGGCCGGCGCCGGAGACGATGGCCGCATCGTGCCGGGCGGCTTCCTGGCCCAGGGCCGGCAGGCGTTTGCCAATCTGCGCCGCGCGCTGGAGGCGGGCGGCTCCAGCCTGAAGGACGTGATCAAGGTCACCATCTTCGTCACCGACATGGGCCACTTCGACGAGGTGGTTGCCCTGCGCCGCGAGTTCTTCGGCGCCCCCTATCCGGCCGACACGATTGCCCAGATCCAGGCGCTGTACGACCCGGCGGCCATGATCGAGATCGAAGCCATTGCTGCCGTGCGTGATGGCCAGGCCCGCTGACACGGTTGCGGCCGTTCTGTTCCGATGGCCTGGCCACGGCGTGCATGGCCGACGACTGGAGCCGATGGGGCCGATATCTGATGCCTTCAACCGCCGAGCAGTCCCGAGGTGCTCAGCGGCCCCGGCGACAGCTGCTGTCCCCAGGCCTGCGTCAAGGCCTCGATGGCATCGCCCACCACGCGGCAGGCCTGGGTGAGCTTGCCGTGCCGGGGCAGGGCCAGCGTCACATGGCGCACCAGGCCGGGGTTGACCAGTCGGCTGGCCTGCAGCCGGCCCTGGCGCAGTTCGGCATCGATGGAGTACGGGCCGATCACCGAGTAGAGGCCGGGCGCGTGGGCCACGAGTTCCTTTTGCACGGTCAGCGAGTCGGCCTCGGCCGCCGCCGCGAGCCGAAAGCCGTGGCTGTGCGCGGCCTCATCGAGCGCGTCGCGCCAATGGCTGGGGCGTCGCGGCAGCACCAACTGCAGGCCGTCGAGCGCGGCGAACTCCGTGGTGGGCGCCAGGGTCAAGGGGTCGCCAGGGCGCGACACCAGATAGCTGTGCGCGGTGCTCAGCAGCCGCTCATCGCCGCCGGCCGGGCGCGCGAAGCGAAAGAGGATGGCCAGGTCCACGGCGCCGCTGTCCAGCAGCGCATCGAGCTCCGTGCCCTGGGCCTCGGTGATGTTCAGGCGTATGCCGGGGTGCTCGCGCTGCAGCCAGTCGAACACATGCGTCATCAGCGGGTGCGCGGCCGAGGGCACGATGCCCAGCCGCACCTCGCCCCATAGCTGGCCTGCGTCCGCACGCAGTGTTTCCTGCAATTGCTCGGTTTCCTGCAGCCAGCTGCGCAGCCGCAGCGCGGCCCGCGCGCCCAGCGGCGTCAGCGTGACGCCCCGGCCCGTGCGCCGCAGCAAGGGGCCGCCCAGCGACGCTTCAAATTCGCTGATCTGCCGGCTGATGTGCGACTGCACGGTTTGCCGCCGTGCCGCGACCTTGCTGATGCTGCCGGCTTCGGAGACCTCGAGGAAGAGCTTGACGCTGGGCAGGTGCATGGTGGTTACCCGGTTGAGGTATGCCTGATGAGGCAATTCTGAAAGCCTGAAATTCTATCTATTCAGATATCAACGGGATTTCTACAGTGCAGTCATGCCTTGCCAGCGGCCTTGCCTTGGCAGGTTTTCCAGACACCGAACCTAAGGAAAATTCGTTGAAACTCGCCAGCTTCATCCATGCCGGACAGCCCCGCTACGGGCAGGTTCTGGCCGAGCGCTTCCTGCAGCCGCCCGCCGACTTTCTCGCCCGCCATCCCGACCTGCTGTCCGTGCTGCGCGCACAGGCGCTGGGCGAGCTGGAGCAGGCCCTGCAGGCCGGCGCCGTGTCCGTCGATGCGGCGCAGACCCAGGCGCTGCCCGTCATCCCCAACCCCGGCAAGCTCATCTGCGTGGGCCTGAACTACAAGACCCATGTGGCCGAGACGCGGCGCGCCGACAGCGAGCACCCGTCGCTGTTCCTGCGCTTCAACGACAGCCTGGCCGCCGATGGCGACGAGCTGCTGCGCCCGGCCTTTTCGGAGCGTTTCGACTGGGAGGGCGAGCTGGCCTTCGTCATCGGCCGGGGCGGGCGCCACATTGCAAAGGAAGATGCCTTCGACCACATCGCCGGCTATGCCTGCTTCAACGATGTGAGCGTGCGCGACTGGCAGCGCCATACGCACCAGTTCACGCCCGGCAAGAACTTTCCCGGCACGGCGCCCTTCGGCCCCTGGCTGGTCACGCGCGACGAGGTGGCCGACGTGCGCAGCCTGGCGCTGCAGACGCGCCTGAACGGCAGCGTGGTGCAGCAGGCCAGCCTGGGCGACCTGATCTTCGACATCCCCACCATCGTGGCCTATGTGTCGCGCTTCACACCGCTGTCGCCCGGCGACGTGATCGCCACGGGCACGCCGGGCGGCGTGGGCGACCGCCGCGAGCCGCCTCTGTACATGAAGCATGGCGATGCGGTCGAGGTCGAGATCACGGGCCTGGGCGTGCTGCGCAACCGTATCGGCACTGATGTCTGAGATGACTCCCCCTGAGTCGCTTCGCGCCTTCCCCCTCTCTCGCTTCGCGGGAGGGGGACGACACCCTCGGTGCGGGGCGGCCCTTCCTCGGTGTCCCTCGCTTTGGGGCACGCCGGTTTCAAGGACTGTGGGCGGCGCATGGCGCTGTGAATAACTGTCTCTGGAGAATTTCATGGATAACCAACAAGCGATTTCGCAGCGGCCCCGGCTGCGCATTGCCGTCGATATCGGCGGCACCTTCACCGACATGGCGGCGTTCGACGAGGCCAGCGGCCGGCTGCTGTTCGGCAAGGCCCTGTCCACGCATGGCGAGCTGGTCAACGGCATCCAGGCCACGATAGACAGCGCGGGCATCGACTGGCGCGACGGCCATCTGTTCCTGCACGGCTCCACCATTGCCATCAACACGCTGCTGGAGCGCAATGGCGCCCACACCGCGCTGCTGATCACCGAGGGCTTTCGCGACATCTACGAGATCGGCCGCGTGAACCGGCCCGATGCCTACAACCTGTTCTTCAACAAGCACCAGCCGCTGGTGCGGCGCTCGCTGCGCCATGAGGTGTCCGAGCGCCTGCGCGCTGACGGCAGCCTGCACAAGCCGCTGGACGAGGCGGCCGTGCGCGAGCTGGCCCGCGAGCTGGCAGGGCAGGGCGTGGAGGCCGTGGCCGTGCTGCTGCTGCACTCCTACCGCAATCCGGCGCACGAGCAGCGCGTCAAGCAGATCCTGCAGGAAGAGATGCCGGGCGCCTTTGTCTGCGCCTCGCATGAGCTGTCGCAGGAGTACCGCGAGTTCGAGCGCGTGTCCACCGCCGTGGCCAATGCCTATGTGGGGCCGCGCGTGTCGCAGTACCTGGGCCAGCTGGAGAACCACCTGGGCGGCAAGGGCTTCGAGGGCGATTTCTACATCGTGCAGTCCACGGGCGGATTGTTCCCGGTCGAGCATGCCAAGGTGGGCTGCGTGCGCATGCTCGAATCGGGTCCGGCGGCCGGCGTGATCGGCGCCCAGGCCATCTGTGCGCAACTGGGCATGGGCGACGCCATCGCCTTCGACATGGGCGGCACCACGGCCAAGGCCGGCGTGATCAGCGAGGGCCGGCCGCTGACCACGGGCTCGGCGCTGATCGGCGGCTATGAGCAGGCCCTGCCTATACAGATCCCGATGATGGACATCCACGAAGTGGGCACGGGCGGCGGCTCCATCGCCCGCGTGGAGACGGGCAACGCGCTGCGCGTGGGCCCGCAGAGCGCCGGCTCCATCCCCGGCCCCGTGGCCTATGGCCGTGGCGGGCTGGAGCCCACGGTGACCGACGCCAACCTGGTGCTGGGCCGGCTGGACGCGGAGCATTTCCTGGGCGGCGAGCTGCAGCTGGACATGGACGCCTGCCAGCGCCAGATGGCCGAGCGCGTGGCGACCCCGCTGGGCCTGGAGCCCACCGAGGCGGCCGACGGCATCCTGCGCATCGCCGTGACGCAGATGTCGCATGCCGTCAAGGCCGTGACCACCGAGCGCGGCCTGGATGCGGGCAGCTTCACCATGGTCGTCTACGGCGGCGCGGGGCCGCTGCACGCCTCGGCCATTGCGCGCGAGATCGGCATCCGCAAGGTGCTGATTCCCTATGCGCCCGGCTATTTCTCGGCCTACGGAATGCTGTTCTCCGACCTGCGCTACGACTACGTGCGCTCGGTGTTCCGCAAGCTGGGCGAGGTCTCCTTCGAGGAGATCGAGGCTGCCTACCAGAGCATGGAGGACGAGGGCCGCGCCGCACTGGCGCAGTCCGGCATCGCGCCGGACGGCATCGTGATCGAGCGCGCCGCCGACATGCGCTACGTGGGCCAGGAGCATGCGGTGACCGTGGACCTGCCCATGGCCTTCTTCGAGGGCAGGGACCGCTCGGCCATCAAGCGCCAGTTCGACGAGCTGCACAAGGTGCGCTACGGCACCTCGGCCCCGCAGGAGCCGGCCGACCTCGTGAGCCTGCGCGTCACCGTGCTGGGCACGATGAAGAAACCGCCCCGGCACAGCGTGGAGCGCGGCAGTGCCGAGCCCAGCCGTGCCTCCGTGCGCACGGTCAAGCTCGTCTATTTCCGCTCCAGCGGCTGGGTGGACACGCCGGTGCATCTGCGCGAGCGCCTGCTGGCGGGCAACGAGATCGCGGGGCCCGCGCTGATCGAGGAACACGCATCCACCACCGTCGTGCAGCCCGGCGACCGGCTGCGCGTGGACGAACTGGGCAATCTGCAAATCGACATCGGGAGCGACCGCACATGAACCACCCCACTGACTCCAGGCCCGTCGATCCGGTCACCGTCGAGATCATCCGCAACGGCCTGTACGCCGTCACGGAGGAGATGAAGACCAACCTGACGCGCACGGCCTACAACCTCATCATCTACGAGGCGCTGGACTTCACGGTCGGCCTGTTCACGCGCGAGGGCGATACGGTGTCCATCGGCCTGGGCCTGCCCATGTTCATCCGCGGCATGTCGGAGACGGTCAAGGCCAAGATCCGCCACTTCGGCTACGAGAACATCCTGCCCGGCGACATCCTGGTCACCAACGATGCCTACACCACCGGCAGCCACCTGAACCACTTCACGTTCACCATGCCGGTGTTCCATGAGGGCCGTCTCGAAGGCTTCACCTGCTGCATGGCCCACTGGCTGGACGTGGGCGGCACGCTGGGCAACGTCACCACGGACATCTTCAGCGAAGGGATACAGATCCCCATCATGAAGTACCAGCGCCAGGGCGAGGTCAACCAGGACCTGATCGACATCATCGCGATGAACGTGCGCCTGGCCGAGCGGGCCCTGGGCGATCTGCGCGCGCAGATCACGGCCATCACCACGGGCGAGCGCCGCTATGTGGAACTGTTGCAGCGCTATGGCGTGGATGCGGTCAACGGCGCCATCGCGCAGATCATGGATTCCAGCGAGGCCGTGGCGCGCAAGAACACGCTGTCGATTCCCGATGGCGTGTACGAGGCCGAGTCCTTCATGGACGACGACGGGCTGGACATCGGCAAGCGCATTCCCATCCGCGTCAAGGTCACGGTGCAGGGCGACGAGATGACGGTGGACCTGTCGGATGTCTCCAAGCAGGTGCGCGGCTTCTACAACTCGGGCTTCACCACGGGCATCGCCTGCGCGCAGGTGGCCTACAAATGCCTCACCACGCCGACCGACTACCCGGTCAACGACGGCAGCTTTCGGCCGCTCAAGGTGATCATGCCCATGGGCACGGTGATCAGCGCCGAGAGGCCCTATCCCATGCGCGTGTGGATGACCTTCCCCATGACGGTGATCGACACCATCTTCAAGGCCCTGGCGCCCGCGATTCCCGACCGCTCCATCGCGGGCCACCATGCGGACCTGGTGTTTCCCAACATCCATGGCATCTCGCCCGAGGACGGGCGGCTGTTCATCGTCGGCATCGGCCCGCTGGGCGGCGGCTGGGGCGCCAAGAGCCGTGAGGACGGCGTGTCCGTCACCGTCTGCATCAATGACGGCGACACCCACAACAGCCCCACCGAGCAGCTCGAGGCCAAGTACCCGGTGCTGGTGGAGAAGTACGAGATCCGACAGGACTCGGCCGGCGCGGGCCAGTACCGGGGCGGCCTGGGCGCGGAGATGGTGGTGCAGGCGCTGTCGCCCTTCACCGTCACCACGCGCATCGACCGCGTGCACTGCAAGCCCTGGGGCCTGGAGGGCGGCGGCGACGCCATGGGCAACGGCCTGGCCGTGCGCCACAAGGGCGAGTGGAAGACCGACCATGCCAACGCCAAGATCTTCAACGTGCGCCTGGAACGCGGCGATGCCTACCGCATGCTGTCGGGCGGCGGCGGGGGCTTTGGCGACCCGCTGGCGCGCGAACTGGACAAGGTGGCCGAGGACGTGCGCGAAGGCTATGTGAGCGCCCAGGTGGCCCGCGAGGTCTACCGCGTGGCGCTGGATTGCCAGGGACAGGTGGACCACGAGGGCACGCAGGCGCTGCGCAGTGCGCCCAGAGTGCCCGGTGCATCCGGTGCAGCGGCTGCCGCCGTGGCCTGGGACGGGCAGTGAGCACGGCCATGGCCTCCGACCACGCCCTGCGGGCCGGCCGGCTCTGGGACCTGTGGTGCGCCCTGGCGCTGCGCCATGTCGCCCTGGGCGGTGCCTGCGCCTGCGGGGCGGGCGGCATCAGCCTGCGGCTGGAGGACTTCGAGCTGGATATCGTGGACTACCTGCAGGACGGAGGCGAGCGCTGCGAGCAGCCCGAGGTGGCGGCCTGGTTCCGTGCCCGGCCCGCACCCGGGCAGGGCGCGCAGCCGCTGCGCGGCCTGCTCGATGCGCTGGGCTCGGACGAGGTGCCGCAGGCCGTGGCGCAGTGGGCGCTGGCGCGGCTGGAGCGCACGCTGCGCTCGTTCGCCGAGGTGCATGGTGGGGTGGCGTCATGAGCGGGCATTTCTCCAGCCTGCTGGCCCTGCCCGAAGCGGTGGGGCAGCGCATTCCGGTCACCGTGCTCACGGGATTTCTGGGCAGCGGCAAGACCACGCTGCTCAACCGGCTGCTGGCGCTGCCGGACCTGCACGGGACGGCCGTCATCGTCAACGAGTTCGGTGCGGTCGGCATCGACCAGGACCTGACCAGCCTGGCCTGCGAGGACACGGTGCTGCTGGCCAATGGCTGCCTGTGCTGCAGCGTGCGCGGCGATCTGGTGGAGGCGCTGGAGCGCCTGGCCCTGCGCGAACAGGGCGCGCCGCGCCGCGTGCTGATCGAAACCAGCGGCCTGGCGGACCCGGGCCCGATACTGCGCTCCTTCCTGGGCGAGCCCGCCGTGCGGGCGCGCTATGCGCTGGCTGGCGTGGCCTGCACGGTCGATGCCGTGCTGGGCAGCGCCACGCTGGCAGGCTATCCCGAAGCCGTGCGGCAACTGGCTGTGGCTGACCTGGTGCTGCTGACCAAGACAGATTTGCTGGGCGGCGCACAGCCCGCTGCGCAACTGCTGGCCCAGGTGCAGGCCATCAACGGCGAGGCGCCGCAAGGCATGGACCCCGGCCACCATGTGGCGCTGCTGCAGCGGCTGATGTCGGAAGGCGCGACGGGGCAGGAGGACGCCGCTGCGGGCATGCTCCAGACGCCCGGCTACCGGGCCGTGACCCAGCCTTTGATGGCTCCGGCGATAGCGCCGGTGACAGCGCCGGCAGGCGCGCACCGCGACGGCATCTCGTCCTTTGTGCTGCAGCGCGACGAGGCCCTGCCCGCGCAGGCGTTCGGCGAATGGATGGACTGGGTCACTGCCATGCGCGGCGATGACCTGCTGCGCGTCAAAGGCATCGTGCACCTGCAGGAGCATCCGGACCAGCCCCTGGTCATCCATGGCGTGCAGCACCTGTTCGCCCCGCCGCAGACGCTGCCCCGCTGGCCGGGTACCGACCGGCGCACGCGCATCGTCTTCATCACGCGGGGGCTGGATGCCCAGGCCCTGGACGACACGCTGAGCGTGCTGGTGCGCAGGCACAGGCGGCGCGCGCCGAATCAGGACCCGGGCTGAGCCACGCAACGGCCGGCCCATTTTCAAAAGAAACAGGAGACAAAGCATGAAAACTCTGACACGGCTGAAGGGGCCGGTGCTGGGCGCCTTACTTGGTGCGCTGGCTGCCTTGCCCATCGCCAGCATGGCCTCGTCCAGTGCGCCCGCCGCCTTTCCCGAGCCGGGCAAGATGGTCAAGGTCATCGTCCCCTTCGTGGCGGGCGGCGGCGTGGATAGCGCGGCGCGCCTGTTCGCCGAGCAGTTGCGCAAGCAGCTGGGCACGACGGTCATCGTCGAGAACCGCGTGGGCGGCAGCGGCGTGGTGGGCGGCCGCGCGGTGCTGGCGGCTGCCCCGGATGGCTACACCCTGCTGTTCTCGGCCGCCACGCATGTGCTGGCCAAGCAGGTATTGGCCCATCCGCCCTATGACCCGCAGACCGACTTTGCCCCCGTGGCGCGCGTGGGCGAGGCGCCGCTGATGCTGGTGATCTCGCCGCAGCTGCCCCACAGCAAGCTGGGCGAGGTGCTGGCCGCAGGCGCCAAGAGCACATGGACGGCGGCCATTCCCGCCGTGGGCGCACCCAGCCACCTGGCCACGCTGCTGCTGGCCCAGCAGGGCCGCATGCGCCTCGAGTACGTGCCCTACAAGGGCACGCAGCCCGCGCTGGTGGATGTGGGCGGCGGCCATGTGGACCTGCTGCTCGACTCCATGGTCTCCGTGCTGCCGCTGGCCAAGGCCGGCAAGGTGCGGCCGATTGCCATCACCTCCGGCAAGCGCAGCCCGCTGGCGCCCGAGGTGCCCACCATGCAGGAAAGCGGCCTGCCGCGGTTTGCCTACACGTCCTGGTACGGACTGTGGGCGCCCAAGGACACTCCGGCCGACCGGGTGCAGCGGCTGAACCAGGCCTCCAACGCGGCGGTGGCCGAGCTGGCCAGGTCCGGCGCCTTCGCGAGCCTGGGCATCGACACGGTTTCGGAGAGCACCGAGCAGTTCAAGCGCTTCATCGCCGCCGATGTGGCGCAGAGCGCCGCGCTGCTCAAGGGCGCGGGCTTCAAGCCTGAGTAGCCGGGCAGACCCCGGCAAACATCCGAGAAAAAGCAAAGAAAAAAATCACAAGGAGACAACATGCAGGTATTCATACGCCATGCCCTGGCCGCCTCGCTGGGGCTGGCCGCCGCGCATGCGGGCGCGCAGTCCTCGGTATCGATCTCGGGCACCGTCGATGTGAGCGTCAGGCAGGTGCGCAACCAGGGCCTGGGAACGGTCACCTCGCAGGCCAGCGGCGCCAACTCCACCAGCAAGCTGGTGTTGCGGGGGCAGGAGGACCTGGGCGACGGCCTGAGCGCGGGCTTCTATCTGGACGGCAGCCTGCTGGCCGACACCGGCGCCATGGGCGCCAGCGGCCCGTTCTGGGACCGGCGCTCCACGGTCAGCCTGGCCTCGCGGCAATGGGGTGAGCTGCGGCTGGGGCGGGACTGGGTGCCCACGCACCTGGTGTGGAGCGGCTTCGATCCGTTTGCCACGCTGGGCATCGGCAGCGCCAATGGCTTTCGCTCGTTCACGGCTTCCCGCGCGCTGGGCCAGGCCTTCGGCACGGCGCCGGAGTCGCAGGCTGCCAATCCCACGCTGCGCGTGAGCAATGCGGTGGAGTATTTCCTGCCGGCCGGCCTGGGCGGGCTGCAGGGCGTGTCCGGCAGCCTGATCGCCACCTTGGGCGAGAAGGGCGCCACCGCGGCAGGCCAGACGCGCGGCAACGGCTTTCGGCTGGGCTGGGCGGGCGCGGGCTGGAACGTGGCGGGCGCGCAGTTCATCACGCGCAACACCCTGAGCGGCATCCATTTCAAGGACCAGAGCTACGGTGTCTCCTACGACTTCGGCTGGCTCAAGGCCAGCCTGGCCCAGCGCCGCTGGGTCCATGGCGTGGACCGCACGGTCAACACCCTGGTGGGCATGAGCGTTCCCGTGGGCAGCGGCGTGGTCAAGCTCAGCTACGTCAAGGCCGATCAGAAGGGCGCGACGGCGGCGCAAAGCGCCAGCGATGCCGACCTGTGGGCGCTGGGCTATGTGCACTCGCTGTCGCGGCGCACGGCGCTGTACGCGCATGCGGCCCGCATGTCCAACCGCAATGGGGCGGCCTTCGCCATTGCCGGGGGTGCGGCAGTCAGCGGCAATCCGGCCGCGGCCAATTACTTTGGCGGGCGCGCCTCCACGGCCTTCGAGCTGGGCATCCGGCACGACTTCTGACGGGGGGCGTGGGCAGCGTGCGCGCTGGTTCGTGGTCATTGCTGCACCCCATGCAGCAGTGAACTGCACGCCGGCCTATTGCTGCCGTCAATCGCTTCTTCTACGCTGCACCCATTTCACGGAGCAGCGAGATGAATCCATTGATCAAGGTCCGCATGGACGCCGCAGGCACTCCCGACGCCATGCGCCTGGAGCCGGTCGAGGTGCAGGCGCCCGGCCCCGGCCAGGTCTGGCTGGAGCAGACGGCCATCGGCGTGAACCCGCTGGACGTGAGCCAGCGCAAGGGCGCTGTCGCCATCGCCTTTCCCTCGGGCCTGGGGCTGGAGGGCGCGGGGCGGGTGGCCGCCGTGGGCGAGGGCGTGACGAATGTGGCCGTGGGTGAGCGCGTGGGCTACGCCACGGGGCCGCTGGGCGCCTATGCCGGCGCCCGCCTGTATCCGGCCGAGCGCCTGGTGAAGCTGCCCGATGCGCTGCCTGACGACGCGGCGGCGGCCGTGCTGTTCAAGGGCATCACGGCGCAGTACCTGCTCAAGACCACCCATGCCGTGGGCCCCGGCAGCCGCATCGTGATCTATGGCGCCGCCGGTGCGCTGGGCCAGTTGATGTGTGCCTGGGCCAGGCACCTGGGCGCCCTGGTGATCGGCGTGGTGTCCAAGGCAGCCAGCGTGGAGCGCGCGCGGGCGGCCGGCTGCGACGAGGTCTTTGTGTTCGATGCGGCCACGCTGCCGGGCCAGGTGCTGCAGGCCACCGGGGGCCTGAAGGCCGACGTGGTCTACGACCCCATCGGCCGCACGACGCTGGGCGCCTCGCTGGACTGCCTGCGCCCGCGCGGCCTGCTGGTGTCCTTCGGCGCGACCTCCGGCCTGCCCGATCCCATCTCGGTGGCCACGCTCAATGCCAAGGGCTCGCTGTTCCTCACGCGCCCCTCGCTGGCCGCGCACACGGCCACGGCGGCCGAGTACCAGGAGCGCGCACGGGACGTGCTGGCCGCCGTGGCGGCCGGCATCATCGTGCCCGGCGTCTGGCGCCGGTATGCGCTGGCGGAGGTGGCGCAGGCGCATGGCGATCTGGAGCAGGGACGCTCCCAAGGTGCGATCATCCTGACCCCATGAACCTTCTGGACAGCCAGCACGCCGATGAACTGGCGGCCCTGGTGGCGCTGCATGAACAAGGCTCCTTCGCTGCGGCGGGGCGGGCCTTGCTGCGCCATCCGTCCGTGCTGTCCAAACGCCTGAACGCGCTGGAGACCCGGCTGGGCGTGCGGCTGGTGGAGCGCAGCACACGCCATCTGCACCTGACCGACGAGGGCCTGCGCCTGGTGGACAAGGTGCGCCAGGCGGCCGGCCTGATCGCCGATGCCCAGAAGGAGGCGGCCCAGGGCGCCTCGCAGGCGCGGGGCCGGCTGCGGCTGTCGCTGCCGGCCGCCATGGGGCGGCGCTGGCTCAGCCCGCTGCTGGCCGAGTTTGCGCTGGCCCATCCGCAGATCGTGCTGGAGGTGGAGTATGCGGACCGCTTCGTGGACATCGTGGGCGAGCGCTTCGACGCGGCGGTGCGCATAGGCCGGCTGGCGGACAGCCGTCTCGTGGCGCTGCGGCTGGGCGGGCACCAGCGCATCCTGGGCGCCGCTCCCGCCTACCTGCAGGCCCACGGCACGCCGGTGCACCCCGAGGACCTGGCGGCGCACCGCTGCCTGGGCTTCACGGGGCTGCAATCGTTTCCGCAATGGGAGCTGGTGCACGGTGGCACATCGGGCGATGTGCCTCAGGGCCAGGCCCGGCACACCGTGCTGGTGCGCGGCCCCATGGTCAGCAATGACAGCGAGGCCCTGCTCACGGCCGCCGTCATGGGCGTGGGCATTCTGGCTGGCGGCGACTGGCTGATGAGCGAGCACATGGCCGCAGGCCGGCTGGTGCGGGTGCTGCCGCAATGGCGCCTGGATGGCGCCTCGGGCATCTACTTCGTGCGGCCCTCGGCGGCGTTCAGCAGCGCGGCCATGACGGCGCTGCGCGACTGCCTGGTGCGGTGGTTTGCCACGCGCAGCCCCTGGCGCACGGGGCATGACACACTGGCGCCGCCCCTATCGTCTTGCGCATCCGCTCCATGACCCAAAAAACCTCGCCGCCCGCCATGGCGGCCGCCTTGCTTCCCTGGCTGTTCGTGCTGCTGTGGAGCACGGGCTTCATCGGCGCCAAGTTCGGCCTGCCCTATGTGGAGCCGCTGACCTTTCTGACGCTGCGCTATGCCATCGTCCTGGTGCTGATGGCGGCGGTGGCCCTGGTGCTGCGCGCGCCCTGGCCGCGTTCGGCACGGCAGTGGCTGCACATTGGCGTGTCAGGGCTGTTCGTGCATGGCGTGTACCTGGCCGGGGTGTTCACGGCCATCGCCCACGGCCTGCCTTCGGGCGTGACGGCCCTGGTGGTGGGGCTGCAGCCGCTGATCACGGCCCTGGTGGCCGGCACCTTGCTGGGCGAGTCCGTGCGTCCCCGGCAGTGGGCCGGGCTGGCGCTGGGCTTCACGGGCGTGGCCCTGGTGGTGGCGGGCAAGATCGCCTCGGTGCCGGTCCATGCCCTGCTGGCCATGCTGGTGCCGGCCGTGGTGGCGCTGGCCGGCATCACGGCCGGCACGCTGTACCAGAAGCGGTTCTGCCCCTCGTTTGATCTGCGCACGGGCTCGGTCATCCAGTACCTGCCCTGCCTGGTGGCGACGGGGGCGCTGGCCCTGGCCACCGAAACCATGCAGGTGCGCTGGAGCGGCGAGTTCCTGTTCGCGCTGGGCTGGCTGGTGCTGGTGCTGTCCGTGGGCGCGGTCAGCCTGCTCAACCTGCTGATACGCCGCGGTGGCGCCGTGCACGTGGCCAGCCTGTTCTACCTGACGCCACCGGCCACGGCCCTGATCGCCTGGGCCATGTTCGGCGAGACGCTGGGCGGCCTGGCGCTGGCGGGCATGGCCTTGACGGCAGCCGGCGTATGGCTGGCGCGCCAGGGGCGCTAGCTTGCCCCGCAAGCCGCGGGCAGGGCATGCGCAAAGGCGGGATACTGCGGCACTGTCAGCCCACGAATACCGGATTTCCGCACCATGCCCATCAATGAACTGCGCGCCATCGCCACCTTTGCCAAGGCGGTCGAGCTGGGCAGCCTGCGCCAGGCGGCGCTGTCCCAGGGCGTGAGCCCCCAGGCCGCCAGCCAGGCGGTGGCCCATCTGGAGCAGCACCTGGGCGTGCGCCTGCTGCACCGGACCACGCGCAGCCTGGCGCTGACCGAGGAGGGCCAGCGTTTCCTGCAGGACACCCAGCCGGCGCTGGCCGCGCTGGACCGCGCACTGAACCTGGCACGCGACAGCCGCGAGGGCATTGCGGGGCCGTTGCGCATCGTGGGCCCCAAGTCCTGCTTTGCGCCCGTGCTGATGCCGCTGCTCGATGAGTTCTGCCGCCTGCACCCGGGCATCGTCCCCGATGTGCGGCTGGACGACGGCATAGGCAACTGGGTGCTGGACCGGGTCGATGCGGGGTTTCGCATCGGCGCCTCGCCCGATGAAAGCGTGATCGGGCGGCGGCTGTTTCCCGTGCAGCTCATCGTCTGCGCGGCGCCGCAGTACCTGCAGCGCCATGGCGTGCCCCGGTCGCTGGACGAGCTGGCCGCGCACCGCTGCAGCATGTTCCGCCATGCGGCCACGGACACGGTGATGCCCTGGTACCTGCCGGTCGATGGCGAGCTCACGCACCGCTACCTGCAGCCGGCCCTGTCCACCAACGATGCCGAGCTGGAGCTGCATGCCGTGCTGGCCGGCCAGGTGCTGGGCCAGCTGTCCAACATCTGCGCGGCCGCGCACATCCGCGCGGGGCGCCTGGTGCCCGTGCTGCTGGCGCATGTCAGCGAGCACATCGGCCTGCATGTCTACTACGGCAGCCGCGACGCGCTGCCCCGGCGCGTGCGTGCCTTCATCGACCTGGCCGTGCAGCGGCTGCAGGACTGCCCGGACTATCTGCTGACCATGGAAGAACTGGAAAGGGCGGCGGCCGCAGGTGCCGCCGCCCTTTCCGGGGGCTGACCGGGATCAGGTCCGGCCGTTCAGGCCAGATCGATCACGCCAGATCGAACGGCAGCTTGCGCACGGGCTTGCCCGTGAGCTGCGCCACGGCGTTGGCGAAGGCCGGTGCCAGCGGCGGCAGGCCGGGCTCGCCCATGCCCGTCGGCGGCTCGGCGCTGGGCACGACGTGGACGGCGATCTCGGGCATGTCGGTGATGCGCGGCACGGCGAAGTCGCCGAAGTTGCTTTGCTCCACCACGCCGTCCTTGAGCGTGATCGCCGCGCCGGGCAGGCACATGGACAGGCCCATCAGCGCCGCGCCCTGCACCTGCGCCTCGATGGTGCGCGGGTTCACGGCCAGGTTGCAGTGCACGCCGGCCGTGGCCTTGTGCAGCACCGGGCGGCCGTCCTTGACCGAGGCCTCCACCACATAGGCCACCACCGTGTCGAAGGACTCGTGCACGGCCACGCCCCAGGCCCGGCCCGCGCGCAGCTGGCGCTTGCCGTAGCCGCTCTTGTCCACGGCCAGCTGCAGGGCCAGGCGATGGCGCGGGTGCTTGTCGCCGAACATCTGCATGCGGTAGGCCACGGGGTCCTGGCGGCTGCTGCGCGCGATCTCGTCGATCAGCGTTTCCATGACGAAGGCCGTGTGGGTCGATCCCACGCTGCGCCACCACAGCACGGGCACGTTGACCTTGGGGTGATGCACGGTCAGGCGCATGGGCAGCGGATAGGGCTCGCGCATGCCCTCCACGGCCGTGGCGTCGATGCCGTTCTTGATCATGCCGCCCTCGAACATGGTGCCCGCCGTGATGGACTGGCCCACGATGGCGTGGTCCCAGCCCAGCACCTTGCCGCGTTCGTCGAAGCCGATCCTGGCGCGGTGCAGGTGCATGGGGCGGTAGTAGCCGCCCTTGATGTCGTCCTCGCGGCTCCAGACCATGCGCACGGGGGCGCTCAGGCCGGCGCGGCGCGCGGCCAGCGCCACCTGGCAGGCCTCGACCACATAGTCGCTGGTGCCCACGCCCCGGCGGCCAAAGCCGCCGCCGGCCATCTGCACGTGCACGCGCACCTGCTCGGGCTTGAGGCCCAGCACACGCGCGGCGGCCATGCCGTCCACGCCCGCGAACTGCGTGCCCAGGTAGAGGTCGGCCCCGGCCTCGCCGGTCTCGCCCATCTGCACCGTGCAGTTGAGCGGCTCCATGGGCGCATGGGCCAGGTAGGGGAAGCTGAACTCGGCCTCGATATGGCGCGGCGCCTTGTCCAGCGCCGAGATATCGGCGTCGAAGTGGCGTGCGCCGGGCTGCGCGGCCAGTTCGCGGTACTGGGCCAGCTGGCGTTCGCTGTCCACCTTCTCCACGGCGTCGGTGTTCCATTGCGCCTTCAGCGCCTCGCGGCCCTTGCGCGCAGGCCAGTAGCCGGTGGCGATCACGGCCACGCCTTCGCCGCCACCGTCCACGGGCACGCGCAGCACGGCCTTGACGCCGGGCACGGCACGCGCCGCAGCGTCGTCCAGCGAGGCCAGCTGCGCCTTGAACACGGGCGGATGTGCAATCACCGCCGTCAGCTGGCCCGGCAGGTGCATGTCGATGCCGAAGCTCTGCTGGCCGCTGCTCTTGGCCCGGGCGTCGATGCGGCCCGTGGGCTTGCCGATCAGGCGGAAGTCCTTGGGATTCTTCAGCACGACGGTGGCCGGCACGGGCTGGGCCATGGCGGCCTGGGCCAGCTCGCCATACGACAGCTTCTTGCCGTTGGGGCCGAGCACGAAGCCCTCGCGCGTGCGCAGCGTGGCGGCGTCCACCTTCCACTGCGCGGCGGCGGCGGCCACCAGCATGGCGCGCGCACGGGCGCCCAGCTCGCGGTACTGGGTGTAGCTGTGCTTGAGGGCGGTGGAGCCGCCCGTCATCTGGATGCCGTAGCGCGGATCGGCATAGGCCGCATCGTTGCCGCCCAGGCGTGCGCGGACCTTGCTCCAGTCGGCGTCCAGCTCCTCGGCCAGCACCAGGGGCAGGGCGGTGTGCACGCCCTGGCCGAACTCCAGGCGGTTGATGGCCACGGTGACTTCGCCGCTGGGCGAGATCTCCACGAAGGAGGCGGGCTGCTCGGTGGGCTTGAGGCCGGCGGCCTCGCCGTTGCCCGGCGCCTGCGCCATGGCGGGAAACACGCCCAGGGCCAGCGAACCGGCACCGGCGATCTTGAGGAAGCTGCGGCGGGGGATCTGTGCAAGGGTGGGCGCGTCGGCGATGGCGGCAGCGGCCTCGTCACGGTCCAGGATGTGCTGCAGGGCGCGCGGCAGTTCGGCGGGGTTGAAGGTGGTCAGCATGCGGCGTTCTCCGTTCAGCCCAGGGTGCGCGCGGCATCGGCCACGGCCGTGCGGATGCGTGCATAGGTTCCACAGCGGCAGATGTTGCCGGCCATGGCCGCGTCTATCTCCTCGCCGCTGGGCTTCTTGCCCTTGGGCAGCGACTTGAGGAAGGCCGTGGCGCTCATGATCTGCCCGCTCTGGCAGTAGCCGCACTGGGCCACGTCGTGGCGCACCCAGGCATCGCGCACGGCGGTGCCCACGCGGTCGGAGCCCGAGGTCATGGCCTCGATGGTGGTGATCTTCTGGCCCGCGGCCGCCGAGATCGGCGTCACGCAGGAACGTATGGCCTGGCCATTCATGTGCACCGTGCAGGCGCCGCACAGCGCCGCGCCGCAGCCGAACTTGGTGCCGGTCATCTCTAGCGTGTCGCGCAGGGCCCACAGAATGGGCGTCTCGGGGTCCAGGTCCATGGAAACGGTCTTGCCGTTGATGGTGAGATCGGTCATCGCAGTCTCTCCTTGTTGTGGGTCAGTCAGGCAGGGGTGGGGTCCCCGCAGTAGTGTCGTGCGCAGCGGCGGCCCATGGAAGCCGGGCGCCGTCGAGGCGCGAATATAAAAAGAGGCCTTGCTTGCAACTAGTCCTGATTTGATTGATGCATTGGCAAGTGCAAGTTGCGAATGGGGTGAAGCGGTTGAGTCTCTGGAGTGTTTGGTACTGACGATGTATATACTTTGTTGGTATCTTCACAGGAGTCAATCATGCCCAAGGAAGCCGTTTTCACCATGAAACTGGAAGCCGAGCTGCGCGAAGACTTCATGGCCGAAGCCGCAGGCGAGGACCGGCCCGCATCCCAGGTCATGCGGGAGTTGATGCGCGACTACATTGAGCAGCGCCGCAAGGCCCGTGAATATGACGGCTATCTGCAGCGCAAGGTCGAGGCGGGACGCGCCTCCATGCGCGCTGGACTTGGCCGCTCGAATGAGGAAGTTGAGGCCGAGTTCGCTGCCCGGCGCAGTCAGGTTGCGGCAGACCGTGCGTGAAGGTCATCTGGACGCCGCAGGCGCAGCAGGATCGCGCCGATATCTGGGACTACATCGCAGCTGACAATCCTCGCGCAGCCTTGCGCATGGACCTTCTTTTCAGCGACGCAGCGGCCCGGTTGGCCGCGTATCCCAAGATGGGCAAAGCGGGCAGGATTGCCGGCACGCGCGAGCTGATCCCCCATGAAAGCTATCGCCTTGTCTATGAGATCGATGGCACGACGGTCTGGGTGCTGGCCCTGGTGCACACCGCGCGCCAGTGGCCGCCGCTGGAGGATTGACGAGGCGGTGCAAGGTCTTGGCTGTTGAACGTATGATTTGAGAATAATTCTCATTCATAGATTTGCAACGTGTTCCAGTGGAATTCCAGATTCGACAACCAGCTGTGCCTGGCGGCCGGCTGCCGCATGACGCAGGAGCCTGTGGAGGTCCGCGCGCCGGTGTTCCAGGGCCTGCAGATCATCGTGGCCCTCAACAGCAAGGTGCAGGCCGGGGTCAACGGCCGTCTGATGGAGGTGTCCGATGCCGGGGTCTACCTGGTGCTGGCCACGGGCCTGCATGAGGGACTGGACCGCTATGAATCCCACAGCCTTCAGCGCTATGTGCGCATAGGCTTTGACGCCGAGGCGGCGGAGCGCCAGGGCTTCGGGCTCGATCTCATCGCGCGCAGCGGCCACCACTGCTTCAACGACAACGATCTGCTGGTATTGCGCCAGGGGCTGTCGGCCACGGCGCGTGCGCTGGCCACACAGATTCTGGTCTGCCCCTATCAGGGGCCCATGCGTGATCTGTTCCTCAATGCCAAGAGCCTGGAACTGTCGGCTGCCGTGCTCCAGCAGTGCCTGCCGGCGGCGGGCGCGCAGGGAGCAGGCGCCGAGCTGTCACGCGCCGATGTGGAGCGGCTTTGGCATGCGCGCGAGGTGGCCACGGCGCACGCTCGCAGTCCCCTGTCGCTGGCCGAGCTGGCGCGCGAGGCCGGCATCAACGAGCGCAAGCTCACGGCCGGCTTTCGCCAGCTGTTCGGCATGAGCGTGTTCGAGCACCTGCAGCAGCACAGGCTGGAGCAGGCCTACGGCCTGCTGACTTCGGGCGGCTGCTCGGTCACGCAGGTGGCGCTGGAGGTGGGCTACAGCATTGCGCATTTCTCGACGGCCTTTCGCAAGCGCTTCGGCATCGTGCCCAGCGAGTTGTTGCGCTGAGCCGTCTCCGGCTAGCGAAAGCCAAACTCCGGCCAGCGAAAGCGGCGAGCCTTCCTCTTGCCTACAGTCGAATGCAATTGATTTTCATTTGCTTCGAGAGGGTTGAATGTCGCTGCCAGATTCTGCGGACCGGGATGCCGGCCCGCCCCGTTTTTCCATCACATCGATCGCGCTGGCCGTCTGCGTCCTGGGCCAGTGCGCCCTGGCCCGGGCGGCCGAGGAAAGGCTGCCCGAGGTGCAGGTCACGGGCCAGGCGGTCAAGGACCGGCCCACCGAGCTGACGGGTGGCTACGCGGCCCCGGGCGTCTCGGTGGGAACCAAGCTGCCTGCCACGCTCAGGGAGACGCCGCATTCGGTCTCCGTCATCACGCGCCAGCAGATCGAGGACCAGAACCTGCACACGCTGGACGAGATCATGGCGCAGACCCCCGGCGTGACTGTGGACCTGTCGGGCACGGGCGTCATTCCTGCCTTCTATGCGCGCGGCTATCCCATCGAGTACTTCCAGTACGACGGCCTTCCCGTGCAGACAGGCGGCGCTTCCTGGAGCCAGCCTGACATGGTGATGTTCGACCATGTGGAGACGCTGCGTGGCGCTGCGGGCCTGTTCAATGGCGCGGGCCAGCCCGGCGGCGTGATCAATCTGGTGCGCAAGCGCCCCACGGGCGACCGGCGCTTCACGGGCTCGCTGGGCCTGGGCTCCTGGAATGCGGCCCGTGCCGAGATCGACTACAGCACCCCGCTGAACGCCGATGGGTCGGTGCGTGCCCGCCTGGCGGCCGCGCACGACCAGCGCGACTCCCATGTGCGCTATGCCAGCAGCCGGCGCGATTCGCTGTACGGCATCGTCGAGGCCGACCTGGGATCGGCCACCACCGTCTCCTTGGGCGCCGGCCACCAGACGCGCGACTGGGTGCCGCCCATGATGGGCGTGCCGCGCTACGCCGACGGCGGCGACCTGGGGCTGGCACGCAGCACCTTCCTGAGCACGCCCTGGACGCACTGGGACTTCGAGACCACCCAGGTCTTCGCCGACCTCAGCCATTCCATCAATGCCGACTGGCAGTTCAAGCTGGCGGCGGTCTCCGACCGCGAGTCCAGCGCGCTCAAGTACGCCTATGTCTCGGGCGCGGTGGACCGCGCCACGGGCCTGGGTCCCCGCCTGATGGGCGGCGCCAATGACTACGACAACGAACAGCTGTCGCTGGACGCCATGCTCAGCGGGGCCTGGCAGGCCTGGGGCCGGCGCCACGAGGTGGTGCTGGGCGCCAACTGGTACGACCGCGACGCGCGCTCGCAAGGCGGCAGCCTCCCGGGCTTTGGCGGCATTCCCGTCAATGTGTTCGACTTCGACCCGGCCGCCTACGCCGATCCGGGCGCCGTGCAGTGGACATCGGACTCGCGATCGCGCACGCGCCAGTACGGCATCTATGGCGCCTCGCGGCTGAAGCTGGCCGATCCGCTGACCCTGCTGCTGGGCGGTCGCTGGAGCTGGTGGCGCACCGACTCCGTCAACCAGCGCACGGGCGCGCAGACGGCGGACTACCGGCAGGACGGCCGCTTCACGCCCTACGCGGGCCTGGTCTTCGATCTGGACTCCCGCTGGTCGCTCTACACCAGCTATGCCGACATCTTCCGCGTGCAGAGCAACTACCGGGGCGAGGATGGCGGCGGACTGCCGCCCGTGGTCGGCGCCAACTACGAGGCCGGCATCAAGGGCTCGCTCAACGATGGCCGGCTGCAGGTGGCGCTGGCGGCCTTCCGCATCGTGGAGAGCAACCGCGCCGTGGCCGTGTCGCCCGTCATCGTGGACAGCTGCTGCTACGCCGCGCAGGGCAAGGTGCAGAGCCAGGGCTTCGACGCCGAGCTGGCGGGACAGATCGCCCCGGGCTGGCAGGCCATGGCCGGCTACACCTACAACACCAGCGAATACAAGCGCGATCCCAGCTATCAGGGCCAGTCCTTCAGGACCTTCAGTCCCCGGCATCTGCTGCGGCTGTGGACCACATACCGGCTGCCGGGCGCGCTCAACGCCTGGGATGTGGGCGGCGGCATCAACGTCCAAAGCGGCACCTACAGCGAGGGCGGCAAGCCCCTTGTTCGAGCCACCCAGGGCGGCTACGCCACGGCCAGCCTGCGCGTGGGCTACCGCATCAGCCCGCAGTGGAGTGCGGCGCTGAACGTCAGCAATCTGTTCGACCGCAGCTACTACACGCGCCTGGGCAGCGGCGGATTCGGGCCGGCCAACTTCGGCAATGTCTATGGCGAGCCGCGCAATGTGCAGGTGAGCTTGCGCGGCCGGTTTTGACCCCCTGAGCCGCTTTGTGGCGTCCCCCTGAGGGAGACGGCAGCCTCGCTGCGGGGCGTTGCGGCCGGCTCAGGCCCTTGCTTGCTGTCCCAGGCTTTGGGGCGCGCCGGTTGCATTGGGTATGCCGGCAACGACTGAGAGAAGAAAACATATGCAAATACAGACAGGAATGCGGCGCGGGTTGCGCGCTGCGGTGGCGGCGCTGGCGCTTTGGAGTGGGCTGGCCCAGGCCTTGACCGTGACGGACATGGCGGGGCGCAGCGTGCAGGTGCCGGACCGCGTGCAGCGCGTGCTGTTGGGCGAGGGGCGCATGGTCTACACCATGGCCCTGCTGGAAGGCCGGCAGGCGGTGGAGCGCGTGGCGGGTTGGCAGGGGGATTTCCGCCTGCTCGATACCCAGGGCTATGCGGCTTTCTCCAAGGCCTTTCCTGCCATGGAGAAACTGCCGCTGGTCGGCGGCGCCACGCCCGAAAGTTTCAACGTGGAACAGGCCCTGGCCGTGCGTCCCGACGTGGCCTTCATGGCCGTCTCGGGCGGTCACGGGCCCGCGCCCGACAGCGAGGCCGTGCGCCAGCTGCAGGCGGCGGGCGTGCCCGTGGTCTTTGTGGATTTCAGCCAGCATCCGCTGACCCATACCGTGCCCAGCCTGCGCCTGATGGGCCAGGTGCTGGGCCGCCAGCAGCGCGCCGAGGACTTCATCGCCTTCTACGAACAGCGCATCGAGCGCGTGCGCCAGCGTGTCGCGGCGGCGAGCAGGAAGGACGGATTCCAGCGGCCCGCCATCTTCATCGACATGCTGGCCGGTCTGCGCGACTGCTGCGGCTCGCCGGGCAAGGGCAATTTCGGGGAAATGGTGGAGCTGGCCGGTGGCGACAACATCGGCGCCGGCCGCATTCCCGGTCCCATCGGTACGCTGAACCTCGAATATGTGCTGTCGCGCGATCCTGCCGTCTATGTGGCCACGGGCGTCTTCGCCAGCGGCCAGGGCGGCGTGACGCTGGGCTACCAGGCCACGCCGGCCCAGGCGCAGGCCAGCCTGGCGACGGTGGCGCAGCGTGCCCAAACGCGCGAGCTGTCCGCCGTCCGAAAGGGGCGCGTGCACGGCCTGTGGCACATCTTCTACGACTCGCCAGAGCATGTGATTGCCGTCGAGGCGCTGGCCAAGTGGCTGCATCCTGAACTCTTTGCCGACATCGACCCGCTGCGCACGCGGCGTGAGCTGTACGAGCGCTTCACGCCGATTCCGATGACCGGCGTGCTGCTGACCGACCTGCCTTCCGGGGCCGGCCGATGAGCGCGGCCATGGAGGCCAGTGCCGTGGCGGCAGAGACGGGCGCTGCGGCGGCCGGTGCCGCGCAGCGCTACCGCCGCCGCCATGCCCGCCACGGGCTGGTGCTGGCGCTGCTGGCCCTGGCGCTGCTGGCCAGCCTGGCACTGGACGTGGCCACCGGCCCGTCGGGCATGGGGCCGGCACGGCTGTGGCAGGTGCTGGGCGATCCGGGCAGCGTGTCGCGCGTGGAGGCCGTCATCGTCTGGAACGTGCGCCTGCCCTATGCGCTGATGGCCGTGCTGGTGGGTGCGGCGCTGGCGCTGGCCGGCGCGGAGATGCAGACCGTGCTGGCCAATGCGCTGGCCAGCCCGTTCACGCTGGGCGTGTCGGCGGCCGCCGCCTTTGGTGCGGCCCTGGCCATCGTGCTGGGACTGGGCGTGCCGGGCGTGCCGGCGCAGTACGTGGTGTCTCTCAACGCCTTCCTCTTCGCGCTGCTGTCGGTGGGCCTGCTGTACGGGCTGGCCATGTGGCGCGGATTTGGCGTGCAAAGCCTGGTGCTGTTCGGCATCGCCCTGGTGTTCAGCTTCAACGCCCTGGTGGCACTGCTGCAGTTCGTGGCCGACCAGAACACCTTGCAGCAACTGGTCTTCTGGACCCTGGGCAGCCTGGCACGCGCCTCCTGGGACCGGATTGCCGTCATGGCCGCCGTGCTGGCGCTGTGCCTGCCCTGGTCATGGAGCCAGAGCTGGTCGCTGACCGCGCTCACGCTGGGCGAGGACCGCGCGCGTAGCCTGGGCGTGCCGGTCACTGCGCTGAGAGGCTGGGCGCTGCTGCGCATCAGCCTGCTGTCGGGCGTGGCCGTCTCCTTCGTGGGCACCATAGGATTCGTGGGGCTGATCGCACCGCACATCGCGCGCATGCTGGTGGGCGACGACCACCGCGTGCTGCTGCCGGCTTCGGCGCTGGCGGGGGCACTGATCCTGTCCATGGCCTCGGTGGCCAGCAAGACGCTGATCGAGGGCGTGCTGGTGCCCGTGGGCATCGTGACCTCGCTGGTGGGCATTCCCTTTTTCATGGCCATCGTTGCCCGCACGGGCCGGCAGGAGCGCTGAGCATGCCATTCCGCAACGCGCTGCATGTCAGCGATGTGCACATGGGCTATGGCGCAGCACCCGTGCTGCGCGGTGCCACTCTGGGGCCCTTGGCTGCGGGTTCGGTCAATGCGCTGGTGGGACCCAATGGCGCAGGCAAATCCACGCTGCTGCGCGGCATTGCAGGCTTGCAGCGCATGCGCGGCGAGGTGCGCCTGGGCACGGTGCTGCTGTCTTCCCAGCCGCCGTTGCAGCGCGCGCGCCAGGTGGTCTATGTGCCCCAAAGCCTGCCCGAGCGCTCGCGACTGGCGGTGTTTGAGTCCGTGCTCAGCGCGGCCATGGCCGGCGAGCCCGCACAGACGGCCCGTGGTTGGCCGTTGGTCGGCACGCATGAGGCCGAGACCGCCGTGGAGCAGGTGCTGCAGCGCCTGGAGCTGACGGCCCTGGCCGACCGGCCGCTGGCTGCGCTGTCGGGTGGCCAGCGCCAGATGGTGGGTCTGGCCCAGGCCCTGGTGCGCCGTCCGCGCCTGCTGCTGCTCGACGAGCCGACCAGCGCCCTGGACCTCTACCACCAGCACCGCGTGCTGGACGTGGTGACCGAGATCGCACACGAGCGGCAACTGGTGGTGCTGGCCGTGCTGCACGACATCAACCTGGCCATGGGCTGGGCAGACCGGATCATGGTGCTGGACCAGGGCCGCGTGGTGCGTGCCGGCAGCCCTGTCGAGGTGGTGGACAGCGCCCTGCTGCACGAGGTCTACCGCGTGCAGGCTGTCGTGGAAACGGTCAACGGCCGGCGTCTGGTCGCCGTGAGGCACGCGCTGGGCGGCCGTGGGCAGGAGCCGTCATGAGCACCTCGCTGGAACGTTGGATGGTGTCGCGCTCGCGCGCGCAGCTGGCGGCCACGGTGGCCTGCGGGCTGCTGGCCCAGGCCATGCTGGTGGTGCACGCGCTGTGCCTTGCTCGACTGCTGGCCCAGGCCATGGAGGGGGCGTCGCTGCATCCCTGGCTGGCGATCGGTCTGGCGGCCCTGGTGCTGCGCGGCGTCCTGGTGTGGCTGGAAGAGTGGTGGGCGCAGCAGGTGGGCATGCGCACGCGCGCCGTGCTGCGCGAACGCCTGCTGGCCCGGTTGATGCGCCTGGGGCCGGCCTGGGCTGCGGCCCGCCCCACGGGCGAGCTGCAGGCCACGCTGGTTGCGGCTGTCGATGCCGTGCAGGTCCATGCCAGCCGCCATGTTCCCAGCCTGCTGGGAGCCGTGCTCGGCTGCGCGCTGGCGCTGGGCGCCCTGGCCTGGGTGGATGCAGGCTGCGCGCTGCTGCTGGCCGTGTTCGTGCTGGGCCAGCCGCTGCTGGACCGGCTGTGGCTGCGCCGGCACATGCCCGGGGCCAGCGGCGTCATGGCGGCCCTGGCTGCCTTTGGGGCGCAGCTGCTGGACAGCCTGCGCGGCATGGAGACCCTTTGGGCCTTTGGCGCCTCGGCGCGTTGGCGCATGCGTCTGGCCGAACAGGCCGCCCGCCTGCGTGCCGAGTCCATGCACACGCTGCGCGCCACCTTGCTGCGCACCGGCCTGACGCGGTTCGTTGGCCTGGCCGGCATGGCCAGTGTCCTGGGGTGGGGCAGCTGGCAACTGGGCCAGGGCCGGCTGGATGCGGCATCGCTGCTGGCCGTGCTGCTGCTGTCGCGTGAGGCCTTCAGGCCGCTGGAGCGGCTGGAGAAAGCCTTTCATGCGGCTTGGGCCGCGCGCGACGGCCTGCATGCCATCGACGCGCTGCTGCACGCGCCGCTGCCCGTGCCTGAGCCGCAGCGGCCCGGGCCTGCTCCTGCAGACGGCCGCATCTCGCTGAGCGGGGTGTGCTTTGCCCATGACCAGGGGCAGGAGCCGGGGCGGCCCGAGGTGCTGCGCGGGCTGGACCTGGATATCGCCGATGGTGAATGGGTGGCGCTGGTGGGGCCTTCGGGCGTCGGCAAGTCCACGCTGCTGTCGCTGCTGTGGCGCGCCGCCGATCCCCGGCGCGGCATGGTCTGCCTGGGCGGCCGGGACCTGCGGGAGCTGAGCCTGGCGCAGTTGCGCTCCAGGGTCGCCCTGGTCGCCCAGGACACGCTGCTGTTCAGCGGCAGCCTGGAGGACAACCTGCGCATGGCCAGCCCCCAGGCCTGCCGCCGCGACATCGAGGCTGTCCTGCGTGATGTGCAACTGGCCGATCTGGTGGACAGCCTGCCCCAGGGCCTGCAGACCGAGGTGGGCGAATTCGGCGCGCACCTGTCGGGCGGGCAGGCCCAGCGGCTGGCCCTGGCACGTGCCTTGCTCAGGCGTGCGCCCGTGCTGCTGCTGGACGAGCCCACCTCCAGCGCAGATCCACGCACGGAGCAGGCCTTGCTGCAGGTGTTGCGGCCATTGCGGGGCCGCCGCACTCTCGTCATGGCCGCGCACCGCCTGGAGACGGCTCGCGAGGCGGACCGCATCGTGGTATTGGAAAACGGCCGGGTGGCCGAACAGGGCACGCACGATGATCTGCTGCGCCGCGGCGGCCGCTATGCACGGCTCTGGGCGGCGTCGCAGGCCAACAGGACGACGGAGGAGGCCGCATGATCCGCGATGAATCCCGCAGCTGGGCCGGCCTGCTGGCGCCGGTGGCGTCGCACAAGCGCCTGCTGGCAGCGGCGTTGCTGGCCGCCGCACTGGCGCAGGCTACCGTGGTCGGCGCCTGGGTGCTGGCTGCCTGGATTGCCGGACAGGCCGCCATGGGCGCGCCGTGGACTGCGCTGCAACCGGCACTGGGCGCATTGGCCTTGACGGCGCTGGTGGCCGCGCTCAGCCAATGGTGGCAGACCCATGCCTCCCATGCGCTGGCGTTTGCGTTGATAGAAACACTGCAGCTGGGCATCTACGACGGGCTGGAGCGGGGCGCAGGCAATGCGGCCGGCCCGCAGCGCAGCGGCGACATCGCCGCCACGGCCACGGCCGACGCCGAGCTGATGGAGCACTTCTACGCCCACATGCTGGGCGAGCTGTCCGGCGCCCTGTGCGTGCCGCTGGCGGCACTGGGCCTGCTGGCCTGGCTGCATCCGCTGCTCGCCCTGGCCTGGCTGCCCTTTGTTGCCTTGCCGGTGCTGCTGTCCTGGTGGCTGGCCGGCAAGGCGCAGCGGCAGGCCAGGGCGCTGGCAGCGGCCCAGGGCGAACTCAATGCCGATGTGGTGGAAGGCCTGCGCGGGCTGCGTGAACTGGCGCTGCTGGAGGCCGCCCCGCGCTGGCTGGCACGCATGCGTGCCAAGGCTGCGGCGCTGTCCCCGCAGGTGCGCAGGCATGCGTCGCTTGCTGCGGGCCAACTGGCCACCGCGGACCCGTTGCCGGCCGTGTCGGCCCTGGCCATGGCTGCCGTGGCCGCCTGGCTGTTGGACCAGGGACACATCGATGCCGCTTGGCTGCCGGCCGTGGTGGTACTGGCCGGCATGGCGCTGGCGCCGCTGGCCGAAGTGGCGCAGGCCGCGCGCAGGCTGGGCGATGTGAAGGCTGGTGCCGACCGCATCGTGCAACTGCTGCGCCAGCCCCGGCGCATTGCGGACAGCGGAACCCGTGAGGCGCCGGCCACGGCGTCGCTGGACTTCTGCGGTGTGCATTGGCAGCGTGGCGGCGTACCCGTGCTGCGCGGACTGGACCTGTCCCTGCGGCCTGGCGAAATGGTGGCCCTGGCCGGCGCGTCCGGCGCCGGCAAAAGCAGCTGCGTGCAGCTGTTGCAACGCCTGGGCGAGCCCGACGCCGGCAGCCTGCGCATGGGCGGCATGGACATCCGTGAATTGCCGCTGGCCGTGCTGCGGCAGCAACTTGCCGTGGTCCGCCAGGAGGTGCATTTGTTCGACATCTCCATCGCCGACAACATCCGCCTGGGCCGGCCTGACGCCAGCGATGACGAGGTACAGCAGGCCGCCATGCTGGCGCAGGCCCATGGCTTCATCAGCGGGCTGCCGCAAGGCCATGCCACACGCTGTGGCGAACAAGGCATGCGCCTGTCGGGTGGCCAGCGCCAGCGCATCGCCCTGGCGCGCGCGCTGCTGACCGGAGCTCCCGTGCTGGTGCTGGACGAGGCTTCCTCCCATCTCGACAGCGAAAGCGAGCAAGCCCTGCTGCGTGCGCTGGACGCCTTGCGCGAGCACCGTACCGTGCTGCTCATCGCCCACCGGCCCGCCATGCTGGCCCGCGCCGACCGCGTGGTCCTGCTGGAGGGCGGCCGCATCGTGGAGCAGGGCACCCACCGGGAGTTGCTCGCGCGCCAGGGCGCCTATGCCAGCCTGATGGCAGCGGATGCCTGATCCCTCAGTGCACAAACCCACCCTTGATGAACCGCACGGGTTCGGCATCCATGCGAGCGATCAGGGCCCCGAGGCCGTCGGATGAGCCGTCGGGTGAGCCATCGGACGGGCCATCGGACGGGCCGGCGGTTGCCGCAGCGGCCGTCGTCGCCTCGACCGTCGTCCTCGCGGGCGTGTCCGTGCGGCAGACCAGGTCGTCCTCCGACCAGCCTTGGGCGCCCGGACGCGATAGCGCGCGCAGCCAGCCGCTGCGGTCGCCCAGCCATTGCATGCCCTGCAGCTGCTCCGAACCGCTGAGCAGGGCCATGGCCTGCCAGGCGCGCGGGTCGTTGACGGTGCAGTCCAGGGCGCTGGCGGCGCGGTTGCCGCCATCGGGCGACAGCTGCAGGCTGACCAGGCGCGGGTCTTCCTGCACCGGGCCGCTGCCTGCCACCACTCTCAGCCGCTGCTGGCGGCTTTGCCAGGTGCTCAGGCGGCGTGCGGGCTGGCCTGCGCACTGCACGGCCATGTCGGGAAGTCCCACGGGATAGGGCCAGTTGCCGGCGATCTGCAGCATCTGGCCTGCGGCGCGGGCCTTCATGAAGTCGATCAGGGCCCAGGCGTCGTCGCTGGACAGCCGGTCGGCCTGGCCGTGTGCCCGTGCGCCGTCGCCAGACTCCACGGGGCGGCGGTCATGAAGAATGGCCCAGAGCAATTCCCCATCGGCGCGGCGCCACAGCAGCGGGCTGGTGAAGTTGGGGGGCCAGACCGGCTGGCTGGCGGCCAGCGGGCCGTGGCCCCGGCCATCGGCACCGTGGCAGGCCGTGCAGTGCTGGGCATAGGCGGCGCTGCCGCGCGCAATGCTCTCCACGCTGAAGCCCGTGGGCGAGGCATGGAAGCTGGTGGCATGCGCGGGCACCAGGATCAGGTCGGCACGCGGCCAGGGGGCCAGCAGCAGGGCGAGCGCGGCCAGCGCGGTCAGCACCAGGGCCGGCAGGCGGATGCGGCGCAGCACCAGGGCCAGCGCCAGGGCCAGCACCAGCAAAACGATGGCGGTGGCCACGGCCGCCAGCGACCACATCAGGCCCCGGGCCTGGCCCAGGTCGATCACCAGGTTTTCGCCGGACAGGCGCAGGGCCCAAGGCCAGGCGGGCTGCCCATCCACCGTGCCGGCCAGGCCCAGGCCGTGCAGCAGCTGCAGCAGGCCGACCTGGGCCTGCTGCATGGCGCCGATCAAGGGGTTGAGCCAGTCGGGGGAGTCGCTGCGTTGCATTGGATGCGGGCGCTACCAGGTCTGGTCCAGGCCCAGGTGGCGCAGGGCCTCGTGGCGCAGCTCGGACAGGCGGGCGTGGCCGCGCTGGCGCGGGTAGGGCAGGTCCACATCGATCTCGGCCACGATGCGGGCGGGCCGCTGGCTGAAGACCAGCACGCGGTGGGCCAGGAAGAGGGCCTCTTCCACATCGTGGGTGACCAGCAGCACGGAAAAGCCTGCGCGCTGCCAGATCTTGAGGATCTCGCTTTGCATGGCCAGCCGCGTCAGCGAGTCGAGCTTGCCCAGCGGCTCGTCCAGGATCAGCAGGCGCGGGTCGTTGACCAGGGCGCGCGCCAGGGCAGCGCGCTGTGCCATGCCGCCCGACAGCTGGTGGGGATGGCTGTCCGCGAAATCCTCCAGCCCCACCAGGCGCAGGGCCTCGTCGATGCGGTGGGCCTGGCTGTCCAGCAGGCCGCGTGCCTGCAGGCCCAGGGCCACGTTGCCGCGCACCGTGCGCCAGGGAAACAGCGTGGGGTCCTGGAAGACGACGATGCGCGAGGGATCGGGCTCGGTGATGGCCGTGCCGTCCTGCGCCACGGCGCCGGCCGTGGGCGCGTCCAGCCCGGCCACCAGGCGCAGCAGCGTGGACTTGCCGCAGCCGCTGGGGCCCAGCAGGGCGACGAACTCGCCGGGCCGCACCTGCAGGCTGACCTCGTCGAGCACCTGCAGCGCGCCCTGCCCCTGGCCGAACCAGTGGCTGACGGCCTGCACATCGATGGCCGCGCCGGCTAGGGCCGCCCCTGCTAGGGCCGCCCCTGCGATGGCGGGCGTGGCTGCGGCGTTGGCGGCGTGTTCTGCGGCAATCACCATTTGACGGTTCCCTTCTGCCACGACAGCGTGCGGTCGCGCACGGTGAACAGCAGCGTGATCAGGCCCGAGCACAGCACGGCCATCACCAGCAGCGCCGTGTACATGTTGGCGTAGGCTGCCCAGCCCTGGGCCCACTGCAGATACCAGCCCAGGCCGGCCTTCACGCCCATCATCTCGGCCGTGATCAGCACCGAGAACGAGGCGCCCAGCCCCATGAACAGGCCCACGAAGACCTGGGGCAGGGCGGCCGGGATGGCCACGCGCAGCACCAGGAACCAGGGCGATGCGCCCAGCGTGCGCGCCACGTCGTAGTAGCTCTTGCTGACCGATGCCACGCCCGACCAGGTCAGCACGGCCACCGGAAAGAACGTGGCCAGCGCCACCAGGAACACGGCTGCCGAGTAGCTCGACGGCGCGAAGAAAAAGGCCAGCGGCAGCAGGGCCGAGGCCGGCACCGGCCCCAGGAAGCGCAGCAGCGGATGCACCCAGTAGCCCGCGATGCGCGACCAGCCTATCCACACGCCCGTGAGAAAGCCGATCACCGCGCCGAACACGATGCCGTTGAGCAGCAGCCGCAGCGAATACAGCGTGGACAGGCCCAGGCGCTGCCAGTCCTCATGGACCACATCGATCAGGCTTTGCGGCGGTGCGAAGAACGGCGGCGGCAGCGCGCCGAGCTTGGCCGTCAGCGTCTCCCACAGCGCCAGCAGCAGCGGCGCGGCCACCAGCCAGGCACCGGCCGGGCGCAGCCAGCGGTCGATGCGCCGTGCTGCCCGTACGGGTCGCACAGGCAGCACGGCCGATGCCAGCAGCAACAGGGCCACGGCCAGGGCGGCAATGCCGAACTCCTGCGTGAACGCCCATTCGCTGAAGCCGATCTCCTTGTTGGGCCACAGCAGGGTCAGCATGCCCAGGCCGGCCCAGGCGGCGGCGGCCAGCAGGCCGGTGCGCCAGGGGCCTGTCTTGCGCGTGCCCTGCGCCTGTTCCCGTTCCAGGCCGGGTGCGGCATCCGTGGCGCCCAGGCGCCAGCGTGGTCTTGCGGTGCTCATGCGAGGACGTCCAGCGTGATGTGGCTGGCAAAGCGGCCAGGGTCGGTCTGCTTCTTGAGCACGCCGGCCGTGCGGAAGTCGGCCGCAAAGGCCTGGACCTCGTCGCGCAGCGGCTTGCCGTGCGGATGGTGCTTGAAGGTCAGCTCGGCCAGCAGGCGCTGCAGGTCCTCGACGGGCACCTTGGGCGAGTACTTGGCAAAGATCTTCGCCGTTTCGTTGGGGTTCTCGGCGATGTAGTCCGAGGCCTGGGTCAGCGCGCGCACCACGCTGGCCGCAGCGGGCTTGTTGGCCCGGGCGAACTTTGCGCCTGCGCCGATCACGCAGCAAATGCTTTCGGCGTACTCGTTCTTGGCGCTGTTGCCCAGTTCGAGGAAGGTGCCGGGGTTGCGTTTCTCGATCAGGTAGAGATTGGGGTCGCCGTCGGCAATGGCCTGGATCTCGCCCTTCTTGGCGGCCACATCCAGCAGGTCGGCCGGGTAGACGCGCCATTCGATGTCCTTGTCCACATCCAGGCCGCGCTTGGCCAGGTGGATGGAATAGAACTGCTTGGCCGGGCTGTTGAGGTCGGCCACGCCGATGGTCTTGCCCTTGAGCGTGCTGGGGTCCAGCGTGACGCCGGCCGACTTCAGGCCCACCAGGCGCAGGCAGCCGCCGTGCACGCTACCGATGAGCTTGACATCCAGCCCCGCCTCCAGCGGCTTGATCCAGCGGTGGATCAGGCCCGCGCCCGCATCGGCCTTGCCCGTGGCCAGCGCCTCCAGCAACTGGTCGGCCGAGCCGCCCCAGTTCAGCAGTTCCACGTCCAGGCCGTTGCGCTCGAAGAAGCCGCGCTCCAGCGCCACGGGAATGGGCGAATGGCAGAAGCTGGCCTGGCTCCAGGCAAAGGTGATCTTCTGGCGCGGCTGCGCCCCGGCGCGGCCGCTGAACCAGGCGGCCGATCCCAGCGCGCCGGCTGCGGCGCCGGCGCGGATCAGGGTGCGGCGCGAGAGCGAGGGCTCGGATGCCTCGGGAGCATCGAGCGCCCCGAAAGCATCGCAATCGGCGCCATGGGCGCAGCGGCTGTCCTGGGTCCTGTCGATCTCGGTCTGGGTCTTGCGGGTCATGGAACTCCCTCCAAAGCAGTTTCGGGACTGCCGATGCTGTCCGCTGAGTGCCGTGTTTCCAACGACGCAAAACGCGCATCCATATGTGCGTGGCAACTAGGAAGGGCGCGGCCCGGCGACATGCGCAAACCGAATAAGCGAACGCGTTTTTCTTCGTAGTGCGCAGTGCGCGGGCTTCGAATAATGGGCTGCATCGACCACTCATACGGAGTCCATGCATGACCTCAGCGACCGGCACCGAGTCCGCCCCGCACGACGCAGCCAGCGATGCGCTGTGGCAGCAGGACACCCAGGCCCTGCACGCCGGCTACAGGGGGCGAGAGCAGCAGCGCAGCGCGGCCGTGCCCATCTACCAGAGCACCTCCTTCGTGTTCGACAGCGCCCAGCACGGCGCCAACCTGTTCGGCCTGGTGGAGGAGGGCGATGTGTACTCGCGCACGGCCAACCCCACGCTGGCGGTGCTGGAGCAGCGCATTGCGGCTCTCGAAGGCGGCGTGGCCGCGCTGGCCCTGGCCTCGGGCATGGCCGCCATCGATGTGGCGCTGGCCACGCTGGCCAGTGCGGGCGACCATGTGGTCGTGGCCTCGCAGCTGTATGGCGGCACGCACAACTTCATCGCCCATGTGCTGGCCTCGCGCGGCGTGCAGAGCACGGCCGTGGCAAAGGATGATTTCCAGGCGTTGCGCCGGGCGATAGGGCCGCGCACCAAGGCCGTGTTCGTGGAGTCCGTGGGCAATCCATCGGGCGGCATTGCCGACCTGCGCCAGCTGGCCGATATCAGCCATGCGGCGGGCGTGGCCCTGGTGGTGGACAACACCGTGGCTTCGCCGCTGCTGCTGCGGCCCTTCGACTGGGGCGCCGACATCGTCGTGCACTCGGCCACCAAGGCCATCGGCGGCCACGGCAATGTGCTGGGCGGGCTGATCGTGGACAGCGGCCGCTTCGACTGGGTGGCGCACGCGGGGCGCTACCCGCAGTTCAGCGCGCCCGAGCCGGCCTACCAGGGCTTTGTCTTCACAGAGAAATTTCCAGACCGCGCCTTCATCGCGAGGGCCCGTGCCGTGCTGCTGCGCAACTGCGGGGCGGCGCTGGCGCCGCACAGCGCCTTCCTGCTGCTGCAGGGCCTGGAGACGCTGGGCCTGCGCCAGGAGCGCGCCAGCCGCAACACGCTGGCCGTGATCGATTTCCTGCAGCGCCATCCTCTGGTGGAGCGCATACACCACGCCAGCCAGAGCGGCCACGCCGACCACGCGCTGGCCCTGCGCCAGCTGCGCGGCGGGCATGTGCCGGCGCTGCTGGGCTTCGAGCTGCGCGGCGGCCGGCCGGCGGCGCGCGCCTTCTATGACGCGCTGCGCCTGTTCCTGCGCCTGGTCAACATCGGCGACAGCAAGTCGCTGGCCGCCATTCCTGCCGAGACCACGCACAGCCTGCTCAGCGACGAGGAGCTGGCACGCGTGGGCATTGCGCCCGGGCTGGTGCGCCTGTCCATCGGCATAGAGCACCCGCAGGACCTGCTGGCCGACCTGGCGCAGGCGCTGGAGCAGGCGCAGGGCCATGCGGTGTCGGCTGCCGAACGCGAACAAGACCGCGAACAAAACAGCGAGCAAGACCGCGATCAGCGCCTGGTGGCCTGAGCGCCCCTTCCTTCCCACTTCCCTGGCAGCACAGCATGAGCACCTTGACAGCATCCACTCTCGACGCGCCCGCCGCCACAGCGGCAACCCCGGCCCTGCCCGTCATCGATCTGCAGGCCCTGCGCGACCCGGCCACGCAGGCCCAGGCGCTGCGCCAGCTGGCGCGCACGGCACGCGACACCGGCTTCTTCTACCTGGAAGGGCACGGCATAGGCCGGGACGCATGGCAGGGCATACAGCGGCGTGCGCGCGAATTCTTTGCGCAGCCGCTGGCCGACAAGCAGGCGCTGGCCATTGCCAACACGCGGCACTTCCGGGGCTATACGGCCGTGGGCATGGAGATCACGCGCCAGCGGCCCGACCAGCGCGAGCAGATCGACCTGGGCGAGGAGTCGCCCGAGATTCCCGCAGGCCCCGGCGTGCCGGACTGGAAGGGGCTGCAAGGCCCCAACCAGTGGCCGCAGGCCCTGCCCGGGTTCCGCGAGGAGGTGCTGGCCTGGCAGGCGGCAGCGCATGGCGTGGCGCTGGAGCTGCTGCGCCACTTCGTGGCCGCGCTGCAGCTGCCCGAGGGCGCGCTGGACGCCCTGGTCAGCTGCCTGCCTGCGCACCGCATCAAGATCATCCACTACCCGGGCAGCGAGCTGGGCGCAGCAGGCCAGGGCGTGGGCGCGCACAAGGACGGCGGCCTGCTGACCCTGCTGCTGCAGGACGAGGTGGGCGGGCTGCAGGTGGAGACGCCGGCCGGCTGGGTCGATGTGCCGCCGCGCGACGGGGCCTTCGTCATCAACATCGGCGAGATGCTGGAGCTGGCCACCAACGGCTATCTGCGCGCCAACGTGCATCGCGTGCTGGTGCCGCGCGCGGGCGTGCAGCGCTACTCCATCGCCTACTTCCTGGCGCCGCGCCTGGACCTGGGCCAGGTGCCGCTGCTGACCCTGCCGCCCGAGCTGGCCGTGCTGGCCACGGGGCCGCAGAGCGACCCGGACAACCCGCTGTTCAGCCATGTGGGCGAGAACGCGCTCAAGGGCCGCGTGCGCTCCCACCTCGATGTGGCCCAGCGCTTCTATCCCGAGCATTTCGCCCGCCTGCAGGCCCAGGCCCGCGCGGCCGGCCGTGAATTGCACCCCGGTGCCTATTGATCGATTCCTGTTGATCGGTGCCTGTTGATGGGTGCCTGTTGATGGGTGCCTGTTGATTCTTGAAAGGACTGTGCGATGGACAAGCGAGTATTTCTGCGGGGACTGGCGGCGGGGGCCTCGGTGGCGGCGATGTCAGGCGCCATCCGGGCCGCGCAGGCCGGCCCGCTGCGCGTGGGCGTGCGCGGCGGCGTGGACGAGGAAATCTGGGAGGTGGTGACCCGCGTGGCGCGCGAGCAGGGGCTGCAGGTCAAGCCCGTGGTCATCAGCGGCGCGGCCAGCCCCAACGAGGCGCTGAACAACGGCGACATCGAGGCCAACTCCTTCCAGCATGTGCCGTTCCTGCGCGACCAGAACCAGCAGCGCGGCTACCGGCTGGTGGCGGCCGGCGACACCTACATCTCGCCCATCGCCTTCTATTCGAAAAAACACAAACGCCTGGCCGACCTGCCCGCTGGCGCGCGCCTGGGCATTCCCAACGATCCCAGCAACCAGACGCGCGCGCTGGTGGTGCTGCAGGACCAGGGCATCCTGAAGCTGCGCGAGGGCTTCGACCCCTTCAAGGGCACGGCGGGCCTGGCCGACATCGCCAGCTACCAGAAGAAGGTGCAGCTGGTGGAGGCCGCTTCGGTGGTGCTGGCGCGCTCGCTGGACGATCTCGATGCCTCGGCCATCGTCAACAGCTTTGCCTACCAGGCGGGGCTGATCGCCACGCGTGATGGCATTGCCGTCGAAAGGCGCGAGCGCAATCCCTACGTGAACATCATTGCCGTGCACGAGCGCGACCGCGCTGCACCCTGGGTCGCGGCCCTGCTGCGCGCCTACCAGTCCGAGCCCGTGCGCCAGTTCATCGTGAGCAGGTACCAAGGCTCGGTGCTGCCGGCCTTCTGAGGCGTGTAAGGCAATGAAGGTGGAACAGGCGGCGGCCGGCGAGCCCCATGCAATCGATGCGCTGCAGCGGCCGCACATCGTCTTCGAGGGCGTGCGCAAGCACTACCCTGGCACGGGCACGGGAAGGAGCGCGGGCGAGCCCGTGCACGCGCTGCAGGCGCTGAGCTTCGAGGTGGCGCGTGCCGAGGTGTTCGGCATCATCGGCCGCAGCGGCGCCGGCAAATCCACGCTGCTGCGCACCATCAATGCGCTGGAGCGGCCCAGCAGCGGCCGCGTGCTGGTGGACGGCACCGATGTCGCCACGCTGGACGAGGACGCGCTGGTGGCGCTGCGCCGGCGCATCGGCATGATCTTCCAGCACTTCAACCTCCTGTCCTCGCGCACGGTGTACGAGAACGTGGCCCTGCCGCTGCAGGCCGCAGGCTGGCGGCCCGCGCTCGTGCGCGCGCGGGTGGACGAGCTGCTGGCCCTGGTGGGGCTGGCGGACAAGAGCGGCGCCTATCCGGCCCAGCTCTCGGGCGGGCAAAAGCAGCGCGTGGGCATTGCGCGCGCGCTGGTGCACGAGCCCGAAATCCTGCTGTGCGACGAGGCCACCTCGGCCCTGGACCCCGAGACCACGCAGTCCATCCTGGAGCTGCTGCGCGAGATCAACCGCAAGCTGCGGCTGACCATCGTGCTCATCACGCACGACATGGCCGTGATCCGCGAGGTCTGTGACCGCGTGCTGGTGCTGGACCAGGGCCGGCTGCAGGAGATTGGCGAGGTCTGGAAGCTGTTTGCGGCACCGCGCTCGGAGGCTGCGCGTGCGCTGCTGCGGCCGCTGCGGCAGGCCTTGGCGGCGGACCTGGAACTGGTGGCAGCGGCCGATGGCCCGGAGGCCGTCGCCGTGCTGGCCATCGGATGGGCCGACGGCGGCAGCCAGCAGGGCCTGCCGCTGGCGCAGCTCCAGGTGCTGGGCCCGCGTGCCCGCTTGCTGCAGGGCGGGCTGGACTGCATGCGCGGGCGTTCGCAGGGCCGCCTGCTGGTGGGCGTGCCGGTGCAGGATCTGCCGTCGTCGCTCTCCCCGCTCTCGCCGGCCGCGCTGTCTTCCCTTCAACAGGCGCTGGGCGCCGATTCACTGCAACTGCTTGGCCATGTCCCTGCCCCCGCTCGATAAATACCTGCAGGCCTTTCTGGAAACCCTGCTGATGGCGGGCGCGTCCTCGCTGATCGCCATCGTTGCCGGGCTGGCGCTGGCCATCGTGCTGCACACCACGGCGCCAGGCGGGCTCTATGCCAGGCCGCGCCTGTACCGGGGGCTGTCGGCGGCGGTGAACATCGGCCGGGCCATTCCCTTCATCATCCTGCTGGTGGCCCTGCTGCCGGTGACGCGCGCCATCGTGGGCACCACGCTGGGCACCTGGGCGGCGGTGGTGCCGCTGTCGGCCAACCTGATCCCGTTCTTTGCGCGCATCGCCCAGGTGAGCTTGGGCGAAGTGGACGGCGGTCTGGTGGAGGCGGCGCGCGCCATGGGCCTGCGCCGCCCGCAGATCGTGCGCCAGGTGCTGCTGCCCGAGGCGCTGCCGGGCCTGATCGGCGGCATGACCGTGAGCGTGATCGCCATGGTCAATGCCTCGGCCATGGCGGGCGCCGTGGGGGCGGGCGGCCTGGGCGACCTGGCCATCCGCTACGGCTACGAGCGCTATGAGACGCGCGTGATGTTCGAGGTCATCGTCATCCTGGTGGCCCTGGTGTCGGTGCTGCAGTTCGGCGGCGAATGGCTGGCGCGCCGTGCCGACCACCGGCGTTCGATCTCTTGAGATGATTTGGAAATAACAGACTGAATTTTTATTATTTTTGGTTTTTTCGACTTGTCTCGACAATGGCCTGCAGCAGCATTCGGTCTGCTGATTCTTTTCCGAGACGCTTCGATGACCCACACCACACGCCCCGCCTGGCCTTCCCCTCTTGCCGGCCGCACTGCCATGAAGCCGGGCGTGGCCATCGTCTGTGGCGTCCACCATGTCCAGCTGTCCTTCCCGGCGCGCGCCCAGGCGGCCATGGAGCGCTTTTATGGCGAAGTGCTGGGCCTGTCTGCCCTGACCGTTGCCGGGCGTCCGGGCCTGAGCTTTCTGGCCGGCGGGCAGCGCATCGATCTGGTGCCCTACAAGGGGCAGTCCGGCGGCACCGAGCGCGCGGCGGGCAATCTGGTGCACCTGGCGCTGACGGTCAGCGACGTGGATGCGCTGCGCCAGCAGTTGCTGGTGCACGGCGGCCTGGCGCTGGAGGTGGCGCCCGTGAGCGAGGGCCGGCGCTGCTATGCGCGCGACCCTGCAGGCAATCTGATCGAGCTGCTGGAGCTGCCCCGCGAGGCTGCGGCCGATGCCCCGGATGAGCCGGCCGTGGCCTGTTCGGCCTGAAGCCTCTCGCCGTCCCCCTCTCTCTTTCCTTCTTGCTTTTGCCTTCCACAGGCCCGGGCCGCACCGGCCCCGGGCGGAGCCTTGCCCATGAACTTCCAGCAACTGCGCTATGTGCGCGAAACCGTGCGCCGCGGCTACAGCCTGACCGAGGTGGCCCACACGCTGCACACCTCCCAGCCCGGCGTGAGCCGTCAGATCCGCGAACTGGAGGAAGAACTGGGCGTGGAGATCTTCATCCGCGCAGGCAAGCGGCTGACAGGGCTGACGCCGCCCGGCGAGGCGCTGCTGCCCATCGTCGAGCGCCTGATGCTGGAGGCCGACAACCTGCGCCGCGTGGGCGCCGACTTCAGCGCCAGCGAGCAGGGCCGGCTGTCGATTGCCGCCACCCACTCCCAGGCCCGCTATGCGCTGCCCCACGTGGTGCGTGACTTCCGCCAGCGCTATCCGCAGGTGCGCCTGCACCTGCACCAGGGCTCGCCCGAACAGGTGGCGCAGATGCTGCGCAGCGGCGAGGCCGACATCGGCGTGGCCACCGAGGCGCTGGCCGGCTATGAAGGCCTGGTCGCGCTGCCCTGCTACCGCTGGACGCACGGCGTGGTCGTGCCGCCCGGCCACCCGCTGCTGCAGTCGCAGCAGGCGCTGACGCTGGAGGCGCTTTCGCGCTTTCCCATCATCACCTACGAGCAGGGCTATACGGGCCGCGCCCACATTGACGAGGCCTTTGCGCGCGAGGGCCTGGAGCCCGACGTGGTGCTCACGGCCATGGATGCCGACGTGATCAAGACCTATGTGGAGCTGGACATGGGCGTGGGCATCGTCGCCTCGGTGGCGCTGGATGCCGAGCGCGACCAGGGCCTGCGCACGCTGGACGCCGGCCACCTGTTCGAGGTCAACACCACGCGGCTGGGCCTGCGCAAGGGCGCCTGGCTGCGCGGCTATGCCTATGCCTTCATCGAGACCTTCGTGCCCACGCTGACGCGCGAGGTGGTCGAGCAGGCCGTGCGCCAGGGCGTGGAGCCCGAGTAGGCAGACGAAGGGGGCCGGCCTCAGCCCGGCTCGCGCGCCATCTCCAGCAGTGTGTCGCCGGTCACGCGATAGCGGATCCACTCGGTCTGGGGCAGGGCGCCCAGGCGGTCGTAGAACTCGATGGAGGGCAGGTTCCAGTCGAGCACGCTCCATTCGAATCGGCCGCAGTCCTTCTCGACGGCGATCTGCGCCAGGCGGCGCAGCAGCGCCGTGCCCGCGCCCAGGCCGCGCGCCTCGGGCGTGACGTAGAGGTCTTCGAGGTACAGGCCGTGGCGGCCCTGCCAGGTCGAGTAATTGAAGAAGTAGACCGCAAAGCCCACGGGCTGGTCGCCATGCAGGCAGATCAGGCCGAAGACGGCGGGGTTGTCGGCAAACAGGGTGCGCTTCACATGCTCTGGCGTGGCCAGGACTTCATGCTCGGCTTTTTCATAGACGGCGAGTTCGCGCACGAAGCGGACGATGAGCTCGGCGTCATCGGGGGTGGCGGGTCGGATCTGTAGGGTGGTAGTCATTCAAACGCGGGGGAACACGGGAAACACGGTATTGCGGCGCAAGATGGCGCCGCAATCTCCGGTTTTAGCCGATTTTCGCGCCCGTGTCCGCCAGGGGCTGTTGCACCGGAAGGGGCAGGAACTGGCGCAGGATCTGGAAGTGGTCCTCGAAGAACGCGCTTTCCATGGCGGGCAGGTCGCAGACGGCCACCCAGCGCGCCAGTGCCGCATCGTCGCCGCCCTGCACGGGCGGCAGCGAGGGCAGCACGCCCAGGTCCAGATAGTGCACATGGGTGATGGTGCGCCCGCGCAGGCTGCGGTCGGGATGGTCGAAGACCTGCACGGACTGCAGGGCGGCCTGCAGGTCGGCCTCGCTGAGCGTGGAGCAGGTCTCCTCGCGCAACTCGCGCAGGCAGGACTGCCACAGCGTGTCGCGCGGCTCCAGGAAGCCGCCCGGCAGCGCCCACAGGCCCAGGCCCGGGGCATGGCCGCGGCGTATCAGCAGGATGTGGTCCTGTTGCGCGCCTTCGTGCGGCACACGGCAGCGCAGCAGTGCATCCACGGTCACGAAGACGGGCGGGTAGGGCGCCGCAGCCCAGGCCTGGCGGTACCGGGCCAGCATGCGCCATTCCTCGCACATCTGCGCATGGACGGGCGTGGTGGCCCATTGGCGCAGGAACTGCAGGGTGGCGGGCGGCACCTGGGCGGCCAGGGCCTCGAAGTCCACGCCGGATTCGCCGAAGTAGATGTCGCGCAGCGGCGTGGCGTCGAACTGGCCCAGGCGCGGCAGGCTGATCAGCTGCCAGCGCGGAAAGCGCGCCAGGTAGCCGCTGGTCGCATCCTTGAAATGGCCGACCAGGGCCACGCTGGCGCCTTCGGGCACGCAGGACTGCACGGCCTGCTGCACGGCCTGTACCCACAGCGGCTCGTTGTAGTAGTCGCGCACGGGCACGCAGTGCAGGCGGGCCGCGTCCGCGGGCGGCAGCGCCTCGCGCAGCATCTGCGCGCGCTCCTGCCAGCTGAAGGGGTTCTTGGGATTGGGCGCCTGCCAGGCGCTGCCCAGCACGACGACGATCTGCTCGGCACGCTCCAGCGCCGCACGCAGCAGTGCCATGTGGCCGTTGTGCAGCGGCTGGAAGCGCCCGATCAGCACGGCGGTGTGCACGCGCTCGCTGGTGGCCGGGGTTTCGGTGGGGGCGTCCATGGCGGCAGTCTCTTGCATAAACAGGCTCGGTGGCTTCACTCTGGCTTCATTCGTAGTGGGCGGCAATGGGCATCTGGCGGCCCGTGCCGAAGGCGCGCGGGCGCACGCGCAGTATGGGCGGGGCCTGGCGGCGCTTGTACTCGCTGCGGAAGATCATGCGCTTGACGCGGTCAACCAGCTCGGCACCGCCGGGTTGGCCCAGCAGCTGGGTCACAAAGCGCTCGGCCGTGCCGTATTCGGCGGTGGACAGGTGCCGGCCCTCGATGGCGTATTTGAGGATTTCGTCCAGCACCGCATAGGGCGGCAGGCTGTCCTCGTCCTTCTGGTCGGGCGCCAGCTCGGCCGAGGGCGGCTTGTCGATGATGGCCTGGGGAATCAGCTCGCGGCCGGCACTGCGGTTGATGTGGCGCGACAGCTCGAAGACCTCGGTCTTGTACAGATCGCCCAGCAGGCCCAGGCCGCCGTTGGTGTCGCCATACAGCGTGCAGTAGCCCACCGAGATCTCGGACTTGTTGCCCGTGGTCAGCAGCAGGTGGCCGAAGGCGTTGGAGTACTCCATCAGCGTGGTGCCGCGGATGCGTGCCTGCAGGTTCTCCAGCGGCAGGCCCTGCAGCGGCTGGCCGAAGCTGGACTCGAACTGGCGCGCATAGCCGTCGACCAGCTCGCGGATCGGGTGCTCATGCAGCGTGATGCCCAGGTTGCGGCACAGGATCACCGAGTCATCGACCGAGCCGCTCGACGAAAAGCGCGAGGGCATGGTGACGGCCACCACGTTGTCCGCGCCCAGGGCCTCGGCGGCCAGGGCCAGGGTCAGCGCGCTGTCTATGCCGCCCGAGCTGCCGACGACGGCGCGCGTGAAGCCGCAGCGGCGCGCATAGTCGCGCAGGCCCAGCACGATCTGGCGGCGGTAGAACTCCATGGTGGGCAGGCCTGCGGCCGTCACGCTCATGCAGGGCTGGCCGGCTGCGTCGAGGAAGCGCCCATCGTCGAACTGCAGCGTGCGCAGGTCCTCCACGAAGCGCTCGGCCTCGAAGACCACGCCGCGCCCGGGCTCCACCGCGAAGGAGGCGCCGTCGAACACGATCTGGTCCTGGCCGCCGATCTGGTTCACGTAGAGGATGGGCAGGCCGTGGCGCGTGGCCGCCTGGCCGAAGATCTCGTGGCGCTGCTCGCGCTTGCCCAGGTGGCTGGGGCTGGCGTTGATGCTGACCACCAAGTCGGGCGCGGCGTCGGCCATGCGCGCGAAGGGGTTGGTGGCGTAGTCGGCACCGGCGTCGTTCCAGCCGTCCTCGCACACCAGAAAGCCCACCTGGGCCTGGCCTATGCGCAGCACCTTGGCCGCATCGGGGCCGGGCTCGAAGTGGCGGCGCTCGTCGAAGATGTTGTAGGTGGGCAGCAGCTGCTTGTCGTAGCGCAGGCGCACGGCGCCGTCCTTGAGCACCAGCAGGCTGTTGTGCAGCGGCTTGCCGGGCCCGCTGGCGCGCGTGGGCGCGCCGATGACCCAGTGCAATTGCGGCCACTGGCGCGTGGCCTGCAGCAGTTGCTGCAAGCCTTGCTCCAGGCGCTCGCGAAAGGCGGGCTCGTCCAGCAGGTCGCCAGGGTAGTAGCCGCACAGCGACAGCTCGGGAAAGACCAGCAGGTCGGCCTGCGCGTGCGCGGCGCGGGCAGCGGCCTCGGCCATGCGGGCCACGTTGCCGGCGATGTCGCCGACGGTGGGGTTGAGTTGGGCAATGGTGATGCGCAGCATGAATGGAGCCTTGGCGGTGTCAGGCGGTGTCAGGCGGTGTCAGAAGGCGACAGGCTGGGCCAGGCCGAAGACCTGGCGCAGATAGGCCAGATAGGTTTCGTCGTTGCACAGCGTCTTGCCCGGCGAGTCCGAGATCTTGGCCACGGGCTGGCCGTTGGCGTGGGTGAGCTTCATCACGATGTTGATGGTCTCCAGCCCCATGTCGTTGGTCAGCCGCGTGCCGATGCCGAAGCCCAGCTGTATGCGGTCGGCAAAGCGCTGGTACAGGGCCAGGGCCGTGTCCAGGTCCAGCCCGTCGGAGAACACCAGGCGCTTGGCCTGCGGGTCTATGCGCAGCTTCTGGTAGTGGGCGATGGCCTTCTCGCCCCAGGCATACGGGTCGCCCGAATCGTGCCGCAGCCCGTCGAAGAGCTTGGCGAAGTACATGTCGAAATCGGCCAGGAAGGCATCCATGCCCACGGTGTCGGTCAGGGCCACGCCCAGGTCGCCCCGGTACTCCTGCACCCAGTCCTCCAGCGCGGCGATCTGGAAGTCGCGCAGGCGCACGCCCTGGGCCTGGTAGCTCTGCAGGTACTCATGGGCCATGGTGCCGATGGGCACGATGCCGAAGTCGCGCGCCAGCAGCACGTTGGACGTTCCCTTGAACCACTGCGCCGTCTGCGTGGCAAAGGCCTGTACCACCTCGCGCTGCCAGGCGCCCGAGAAGCGCCGGCGCACGCCGAAGTCGAACAGCTCGAAGGGATTGCGCAGCCTGGCCTCGCAGGCCAGGTGGCGCAGGCGCTCGATCTTGCCGGCCAGGCGCCTGCGGCCTTCGGCCAGCGCCGCCTCGGCGTCGAAGCGCCGGAAATACAGCTCGTTGACGATGGCCAGCACATAGATCTCGAAGCCCATCACATGGACCTGGGGGCCCTTGGCCTCGATGTGCAGGGTATCGCCATCGGCCCAGGCGCGGATGAAGGCGCGCTGGAACTGGAAGATGCGCAGAAAGTCGATGAAGTCGCTCTTCATGAAGCGCAGCCCGCCCAGGTAGGCCAGGTCTTCGGGCGTGAAGCGCAGCGCGCACAGGGCGTCCAGCTCGCGCTCCACCTCGGGCAGCAGCTCGGCCAGCGGGAAGGCCGTCTTCGTGCGGCAGACGAATTCGTATTCGGCCTCGGTCTGGGGATTGCGGTGCAGCATGGCCTGCCACATCGTGAATTTGTAGAGATCGGTGTCGAGCAGACTGGTGATGATGGGAGCCATGGTGCGATGCTGGGGAAACAGGAAAGGAGGCTGCGCGCGGTAAGGCGGTCCGGCCCCTACAGGTGGAGTTCTTGGCTGGAGGCCAGCCGCAATCCGCGGGCCTGCATGGCTGCCAGGAAATCATGGTGCGCGGACTCGAAGCCCGGCACCGGGCTCATGGCGTCGTGCATCAGCACGATGCGTTCAGGACGGGGAAGGTGCTCGACCAGATGCTCGACCGTGGAGCGCACGCAATGGCTGCTGGCCTCGCCAGCAACGACCAGCAAGTCGGCCCGGTCCAGCCGCTCCAGCAAGGCAGTGTTCAGCAAGGTCGCCGGATCGGCCGGGTCCGGCACCTCGGCCAGCAGCGCGCTGTAATGCTCGGTCCAGGGATTGAGCCCCTTGAAAACGTTGTACACGGCGCGCTGGCGCTGCTGCTGCCAGTCGCCGCAGGCCTCCAGCACATCGGCATGGATACCGTGGCCCCAACTGCCCACTTCGCAGTGCACGGGCCAGACCATCAGCGTGTAGCGGCTGTTGGCTTCAAGTGCATCCAGATATTCCAGGCTGCGCTGCAGCGCCCCGGCGTTGCACGGCCGGAACACCCCCGCCCGCACCTGCGCAGCCGTGATCGCGGTGAACGGCGCCACATCGCCGCCGTCACCCTGTTGCCAGAAGGCGGGGTGGGCAATGTCATAGCGCTGGTGCGAGTCCAGCGTCACCGTGATCTCGTCGATCCGCGCTCCCTCGCGCCGTATCCAATCGGCAAGCCGCTGCATGTCGGCATGGGCGCCCGCCACGGGAAGGCTGGGACGTTGCCCGCCGGGGCGCCAGTCCTCAGGCAGATCGCAGAAGTCGTTCTGGGGGTCTATGACCAGGAGCTGGGTGGTGGAGAGCATGGGCTTGGCGCTGTGCGTCGGAGGGTGAAGTGAAACGCTTACCAGGGTCCAAGTGTAGTGAGCTAAGGCTGTCCGCCAGAGCGAAGAGGCCAGGACCCGGGTGCCAGCAAGGGACACCTCACGAAAAAAGCCCCATGAAGGCGGGGCCTGCATGGGGCTTGTTGGTGGCGAGGGGCGTCTTTACAGGCCGGCCGCAGCGCGCAGCACGGCTGCCTTGTCCGTCCGCTCCCAAGTGAATTCGGGCTCTTCACGGCCGAAGTGGCCGTAGGCGGCGGTCTTGCTGTAGATGGGGCGCAGCAGGTCCAGCATCTGGATGATGCCCTTGGGGCGCAGGTCGAAATGCGCGGCCACCAGCTTGGCGATCTCGGCGTCGGGGATGACGCCCGTGCCTTCGGTGTAGACCGTGATGTTCATCGGGCGTGCCACGCCGATGGCGTAGGCCACCTGGATCTGGCACTGGCGTGCCAAGCCGGCGGCCACGATGTTCTTGGCCACGTAGCGCGCGGCGTAGGCGGCGCTGCGGTCCACCTTGGTCGGGTCCTTGCCGCTGAAGGCGCCGCCGCCATGGGGGCAGGCACCGCCGTAGGTGTCGACGATGATCTTGCGGCCGGTCAAGCCGCAGTCACCCTGGGGGCCGCCGACAACGAAGCGGCCCGTGGGGTTGATCAGGTACTTGGTGTCCTGCAGCCACTCGGAGGGCAGCACGGGCTTGATGATTTCCTCGATGATGGCTTCGGTGAAGCTGGCCTTCATCTTGGTGGCGGTTTCCGACTGGTCTGGGCTGTGCTGGGTGGACAGCACCACGGTGTCGATGCTGTGGGGCTTGCCGTCCACGTAGCGCATGGTCACCTGGCTCTTGGCGTCGGGGCGCAGGAAAGGCAGGCGGCCGTCCTTGCGCAGTTGGGCCTGGCGCTCGACGAGGCGGTGCGCGTAGTAGATGGGCGCGGGCATCAGCTCGGGCGTCTCGTCGCAGGCGTAGCCGAACATCAGGCCCTGGTCGCCGGCGCCGGTGTTGAGCTCGTCATCGCTGGCCTTGTCCACGCCCTGGGCGATGTCCTGGCTTTGCTTGTCGTAGGCCACGAGCACGGCGCAGCCCTTGTAGTCTATGCCGTAGTCGGTGTTGTCGTAGCCGATGCGCTTGATGGTGTCGCGTGCGACCTGGATGTAGTCGACGTTTGCGCCGGTGGTGATCTCACCTGCCAAAACCACCAGGCCCGTGTTGGTCAGCGTCTCGGCCGCAACGCGGCTGTACGGGTCTTGGGCGAAAATGGCGTCCAGGATCGCGTCAGAGATCTGGTCAGCCACCTTGTCCGGATGGCCTTCAGAGACGGATTCCGAGGTGAAAAGAAAGTCGTTCGCCATATGAATAAACTCCTTGGTTGCAGCTTTTTTGCTGGGCGCTGCCCAAGCTGCAGGAGCTCTGGCGAACGCTTTAGCAGAAATTGTTTAACGTCGCTCTGCAAGTTGCTCAGTTAACTCAGCGACACCCATCATTTTAATGCCATCCCTGTTCCGACTGTTTGCTGCACTGCCTTTGTGGCTATTGCACCCCCTTGGCGCGCTCATGGGCTGGGTGGCGTTCGCCGCTTCGGCCACGTACCGGCGCCGCTTTCTGGCCAACGCCCGGCAGGCCGGCTACGGCCTCGGCGCCGTGGCGCCGGCCGTGGGGCATGCGGGGCGCATGGTGGCGGAGCTGCCGCGCATGTGGATGGGCAGGCAGCCGAGCTGCGAGATGCACAACGAGGAATGCGTGCGCCGGGCCTACGCTGCCGGGCGCGGCATCATCTTTCTGACGCCGCACCTGGGCTGCTTCGAGCTGTCAGTGCAGCATGCGGCGCGGCAATGGTCGGCCGAGCATGGCGAGATCACCATTCTCTACCGCCCCGCGCGCCAGCCCTGGCTGGCCCGCGTCATGGAGACGGCGCGCAACCGCCCCGGCGTGCAGGCCGTGCCTACCACGCTGGCTGGCGTGCGGCAGATGATCAAGGCGCTGCGCAAGGGCGCGGCCGTGGGGCTGCTGCCCGACCAGGTTCCGCCCGAGGGGCAGGGCGTCTGGTCGCCGTTCTTCGGCCGTGATGCCTATACGATGACGCTGGCGGCGCGCCTGGCGTTGCAGACGGGGGCCGCGGTGATCGTGGCCCGTTGTGAGCGCTTGTCCTGGGGGCGGGGCTATGCGCTGTATCTTGAGGAGTTGCCCGTGCCCTTGTCCGAGAATCTGGAAGCTGCGGTGCAGCAGATCAACGAGGCGATGGAACACACCATCCGCCAATGCCCGCAGCAGTACCTGTGGGGCTATGCGCGCTACAAGCAGCCACGCCGTGAAGCACCTGCCAACGAGGTGCATGCATGAGCGGGCGCATCGGCGTGTGGCTGATGCGGTCGCTGGCTTGGATGCCGCTGCCGTGGCTGCGGGGGCTGGGTGCGTTTCTGGGGCGTGTGCTGTTCGTGCTGGCGGCGCCGCGCCGCAAGGTGGCGCTGCGCAATCTTGCGCTGTGCTTTCCCGAGCTGACCGAGGCGCAGCGCGTGGAGCTGGCGCGCAGCAATTTCATCGTCTTTTGCCAGACCTGGCTGGACCGCAGCTGGCTGTGGGCCGCGCCGCGGGAGGTGGTGGCCGAGCGCGTGAAGCTGCAGGGCGCCGTGCATGAGCTCGACGGCGATACGCCCACCATCCTGTTCGCGCCGCATTTCTACAGCATGGATGCGGGGGGCCTGGCGCTGCCGCTGCACACCACGCGGCCCTTTACCTCGATTTTCTCCACCCACCCGGACCCTGCGGTCGATGAGTGGTTCATGTCGGGGCGCCAGCGCTTTGGCGACGTGCGCATGCTCAACCGCGCCGACGGGGTCAAGCCCATCATCTCCAGCCTGCGCAAGGGCGGGCTGCTGTACCTTTTGCCCGACATGGACTTCGGCCGCAACGACTCGGTCTTCGTGCCCTTCTTCGGCGTGAACGCGGCCACCATCCCCTCGCTGTCGCGCTTTGCACGCCTGGGCCGGGCAAAGGTGCTGGGCATGTATACGCGCATGACACCCACGGGCTACGTGGCCGAGATCACGCCGGCATGGACGGACTTTCCCACCGACGATGCCGAGGCCGATACGGCCCGCATGAACCGCGAGCTGGAAGCGGCGATTCGCACCATGCCCGACCAGTACTACTGGGTGCACAGGCGCTTCAAGACCCGGCCCGAGGGCGAACCCTCGGTCTACTGAACGGGGCGGGACAGGAACTGCTCCAGCGCTTGCCGCACCGCATCGGGCTGTTCGTGCACGACCCAGTGCGAAGTGCCTGCCAGGTGCTGCACCGTCAGGCGCGGCACCCACGGCTCCAGACCTTCGACCAGGGCGGGTTGCAGCGCCGGGTCGCTGTCGCCCCAGAGCACATGCGTGGGCACGCCGATGTCCAGCATCTCGGGCGGCAGCCTCAGGTTGCGCAGTGCGTCGGCTGAGTCCGGATCTTCGGGCCGGGGCGGCACCAGGGGACTGGCGCCGTAGTAGTGGCAGGAGCCTTGCACGCCCAGGTCCCAGTGCTCGCGGTAGCGCTGCTGCAACTGCGGCGTGAGCCATCCGGGCAACTCGCCCTGCGGTGTGCGGAAAAATCCCAGCATGCGCTGCCAGCCGTTGTCGGCCAGCAGGGCGGGCGCGTCGGGGCGGCGCAGGAAATGCATGTACTGGCTTGCGGCCTGCTGCACGGGGTTGTCCAGCAACTCGCGCAGAAAGGCGCCTGGATGCGGGGCGTTGAGGATCATCAGCCGCTGCATCAGCCCGGGATGGCGATTGGCCAGACCCCAGGCCAGGGCACCGCCCCAGTCGTGGGCGATCACGCAGGCTGCGGGTGCGCCAGGGCTTTCGATGGCGATCAGCGCTGCCAGATCCTGCAGCAGGTGCTTGGCCTTGTACTGCTCCACGCCAGCCGGCTGGCTGGAACGGCCAAAGCCCCGCAGATCGGGTGCGACGCAACGCCATTGCGTGCCGAACTGCTCCAGCATGCCTTCCCAGATGAAGCTGCCCTCGGGAAAGCCGTGCAGGAACAGCAGCAACGGCCGGCCGGGTTCGCCGCTGACGCGGCAGTGCAGATGGATGCCGTGAGGCAGCTTACGAATGCAGGTGGTCACCATGTTGCGCTCCTTGCGGGGCGCTGGCTACACGAGCGCCTCCGGGCGCTAATCTTGGGGGCTGTCGCTCTCGCCGGGCGTCGCGGCTGCGACGTCCGCCTGCGGTGCAGCGGCTGCTGGCTGGGCCAGCCCTTCGGGATGGCTCCAGTGCCACAGCAACTGGGCCACCTCGTCCACACCCTGCTTCTTCAGCGCGGAGAACATGCGCACCTCGCCACCGCCGGCATTGAGCCGCGTGATGGACAGCACCTTGGCCTGCTCGGCGCGCGTGAGCTTGTCGGCCTTGGTCAGCAGCACGAGGAACTTCAGGCCCTCCTGCACGCGCGGGCGCAGGGCATCGAGCAAGGCTTCGTCGAGTTCGGTCAGGCCCAGTCGCGGATCGCACAGCAGCACGATGCCCGTCAGGCTCTCGCGGCTGACCAGATAGTTCAGCATCACGCGCTGCCAGCGCTGCTTGTCCGTGCGCGACACGGCGGCGTAGCCGTAGCCGGGCAGATCGGCCAGCACGGCGTCGGTCACGCCCTGCTTGCCCAGGGAGAACAGGTTGATGTGCTGCGTGCGGCCGGGCTTCTTCGAGGCGAAGGCCAGCTGCTTTTGCTGCGTCAGCGTGTTGATGCAGGTGGACTTGCCGGCATTGGAGCGGCCCACGAACGCGATCTCGGGCACATCGACCTTGGGAAGATGGTGCAGTTGCGCAGCCGTCGTCAAAAAGCGTGTCGTGTGCATCCATCCCATGGCGAGCTTGGGATCGATCAGGGAGGAAGTGGGGGCGGCATCGGCAGCCGGCGCAGCAGGATTCATGGTGTGGTCAGTCTCTCGGGGCCTCATTGTAGGTTCCCCCATGATTCAGCGTTTCTCACGGGCCATATGCCAACTGCGTGGCGCCATATGCAGGCGCGGCGCAGGAAGCTGGCGCTGTCAGGCGAGGGCGTCGTCCCCCTCCCTCGCGTAGCGAGTAGAGAGGGGGAAGGCGCGAAGCGCCTCAGGGGGTGCCTAAACCTCCTCGCTCCAACAAAACCCATCCCGCGCAATCATGGCGCTGGCCGCGCTGGGCCCCCAACTGCCAGCCGCATAGCCGCGCGGCCCGGAGAGATCGTTGCGCCAGTGCTGCAGTATGGGTTCCACCCAGCGCCAGGCCTGTTCCTGCTCGTCGCTGCGCACGAACAGATTCAGCCGCCCGGCGATCACGTCCAGCAGCAGGCGTTCGTAGGCGCCCACGCGCTTGGCGCCGAAGCGCTGGTCGAAGTCCAGGTTCAGGTGCACAGGGGCCAGCGAAGGCTCGGCCTGCTGCTGGGTGGCGCCCTGGGCCAGCAGGTGCAGCTCCAGGCCGTCCTTGGGCTGCAGGTTGATGACCAGGCGGTTGGCTTCGGACAGGGGCGAGCGGAAGATGGGATGGGGCACGGGCCGGAAGTTCACGACGATGCGCGCATCCCGTCCTGCCAGCCGCTTGCCGGTGCGGATGTAGAAGGGCACGCCGGCCCAGCGCCAGTTGCAGATCTCGGTGCGCAGGGCGACGAAGGTCTCGGTCTGGCTGCCGGCCGCCACGCCTTTCTCTTGTTGGTAGGCGGGCACGGGCTGGCCCTGGCTGGCGCCGGGCAGATACTGGCCGCGCACCACGTGCTGGCTCAGGGTTTCCGGCGTCCAGGGCTTGAGCGACTGCAGCACCTTGAGCTTTTCGTCGCGGATGGCGTGGGCCGAGGCGTTGATCGGCGGCTCCATGCCGATGGCGCACAGCAGTTGCAGGGCATGGTTTTGCACCATGTCGCGCAGCGCGCCGGTCTGGTCGTAGAAGGCGCCACGGCTTTCCACGCCCAGTTCCTCGGCAATGGTGATCTGGATGTTGGCAATGGTCTCGCGCCGCCACAGCGGCTCGAACAGGGCGTTGCCGAAGCGCAGGGCCAGCAGGTTCTGGACCGAGGGCTTGCCCAGGTAGTGGTCTATGCGAAACACCTGCTCTTCGCGCAGGACCTTGCGCAGCGTGGCGTTGATGGCCTGGTTGGAGGCCAGGTCGTGGCCCAGCGGCTTTTCCAACACCACGCGCGTCTGCGGGCCATTCAGGCCCACGGCGGCAATCTGCTCGCAGACCGTGGTGAACAGGCTGGGCGCAGTGGCCAGGTACATCACCACCGTCTCGGCGCCGCGCGTGTTCAGCGCCGTGGCCAGGCGCTCGTAGTCGGCGGGTTGCGACAGATCCATGCGCAGGTAGTGCAGCAGGGCCGCGAAACGCGAGAACTCCTCTGGACTGGGGCGCTTGGACAGTTCCACCTTTTCGAAGCGGCCCTGGATGAGCGCGCGGTACTGGTCATCACTCAGATCATCGCGACCCACGCACAGGATGCGTCCCCCCTCGGGGAGGGTGCCATGGCGGAACGCCTGGAACAGCGCGGGCATGAGCTTGCGCCATGCGAGATCACCCGTGCTACCGAACAAAACCAGATCGAAACCCATGCTGTCTCCACAAGTTGGTGCGTCTATTTTTTGGTAACTTGGTTACCGAAATTTTGAAGAATCGGATAAATTATAGGAAGGTATTGAGGTTTTGTTCCAGAGATGTGTTGTCGATTTGGTAATCAGATTACTTTCATCCCATGCTGTCCGTCATTCCCCAGCCCCCGCGCTGCGACCATGCCACTGTCTGGCCTGAGCTGCACCACCATGCCTTGGCCCTGCGCAAGGGCTTCGATCTGCGCCACGCCTTTGCCGATGATCCCGGCCGGTTCGCGCACTTCAGCCAGGAGGCGCCACACTGTTTTACAGACCTGTCCAAGAACCTCTGGGATGCACCGGCCGAGGCGCTGCTGTTGCGTCTGGCGCGCGAGTGCGCAGTGGAGCAGCAGCGCGATGCCATGTTCGCCGGCGAGCACGTCAACGGCAGCGAGGGCCGCGCCGTGCTGCATGCGCTGCTGCGCTGCCCGCGCGGCGAGTCGCCGCCGGGCCTGGCATGGGCCCTGGCCCAGGTGCACGAAACGCTGGATGCCATGCTGGCCTATGCCGAGCGCGTGAGGGCCGATGCCGGCATCACCGATGTGGTGTGCATGGGCATCGGCGGATCAGGCCTGGGGCCGCAGATGGCCGTGCAGGCGTTGCAGGGGATGTGCGACGCACGGCGGCGCCTGCACTTCGTCTCCAACGTGGATGGGCATGAGCTGCAATCGGTGCTCGATGGGCTGCAGCCGCGCAGCACGCTGTTCATCGTGGCCTCCAAGGTCTTCAACACGCAGGAGACGCTGACCAATGCGCGCAGTGCGCTGCAATGGTTCCATGCGCAGGGCGGTGAAGATGTGGCGCGGCATTTCGTGGCGCTGACCACCAATGCCTCGGCGGCTGCGCAGATGGGCATCACCACCACTTTCGGCTTCTGGGACTGGGTGGGCGGTCGCTATTCGCTGTGGTCGGCGATCGGGCTGCCCGTGGCCCTCGCCGTGGGAGCGGCGGCATTCCGCGACCTGCTGGCCGGCGCGCATGCCATGGACCACCACTTCCGCACGGCACCGCTGCAGGCCAACCTGCCCGTGCGGCTGGGCCTGCTCGATGTCTGGAACCGCAATCTGCTGGGCTTTGCCAGCCGCTGCATTGCGCCCTACCACGCAGGCCTGCGGCGCCTGCCGGCCTATCTGCAGCAATTGGAGATGGAGAGCAATGGCAAGCGCGTGGACCGCCAGGGCCGGCCGCTGGCGCTGGGCTCAGCCCCCGTGCTCTGGGGCGAGCCGGGTACGGATGGGCAGCATGCCTTCTTCCAGATGCTGCACCAGGGTACGGACATCGTGCCGCTGGAGATCATCGCCGTGCAGCGGCCGTCGCACGGCCTGCAGGGCCACCATGAGCAACTGCTGGCCAACGCCCTGGCCCAGGCCCAGGCCTTGATGCAGGGGCGTTCCTGCGATGATGGCCATCGCCACTTCCCGGGCAACCGGCCCAGTACCTTCGTACTGCTGGATGCGCTCACGCCGGTGGCGCTGGGTGCGCTGATCGCCTTGCAGGAGCACCGCGTGTTCGTGGCGGGCGCGCTGTGGGGCCTCAACAGCTTCGACCAGTGGGGGGTGGAGCTGGGCAAGCTGCTGGCGCGGGACCTGCAGCAGCGCCTGGCCAGCGGGGATGTGGCGCAGCTCGATGCATCGACCGCAGGACTGCTGCAGCGCATGCGGGCCTGACGCCCCTGGCAACACGTTGCCGGGGCTGTGCAGGCTCAGGCTTCGCGGAAGCTGTTCACCGGCAGGCCCGGCACATCGACACGGCACTCCATCAGCGCACCGGCAGGCACCTGCGCCGATCGCTCCGGATCGGGCCGGCCGTGTCCGGCCGAGGTGATGTACAGCGTGCGCAGGTCCTCTCCCCCAAAGCAGACCATGGTGGGGCAGCGCACGGGCGTGTCCAGGCGCTGCAGCACATCGCCCTCGGGACTCAGTTGCAGCACGCAGCCGCCTTCGTACATGGCCACCCAGTAGTTGCCCCGGACGTCGACGCTGGCGCCGTCGGGGCGGCCGCCATAGAGCCTGCCCTCGGCCTTGGGCGCGAAGGCCTTCCACAGCGAGCGCGTGCCCAGCGTGCCGGATTCCAGGTCGAAGGCAAAGCGGTCTATGCGGTGGGCTGGCGTGTCTGCCCAGTACATCCAGGCGTCATCGGGGCTGAAGGCCAGTCCGTTGGCCGTGGTGCAGTCGCCTGCCATGCGCTGAACGGCGTAGCCTCCGGCGCCGTCCGCGCGAAGGCACCACAGCGCGGCATCGGGCGCCGTCTTGGGCGAGAACAGTGACCCCGCCCACAGCCGCCCGGCGCGGTCGCAGCGCCCGTCGTTGAGCCGCAGCTGCTGCGGATCATGGTCCAGGCGGGCGATCATTTCTGTGTGTCCCGTGGCGGTGTCCAGCAGGCCGAAGCCATCGCGCAGCCCCACCACGATGCGGCCCCGGTCCGTGGGAGCGCAGCAGCCCGGTTCGCTGGGCGTGGCCCAGCTGCGGTGCAGGCCTGTGGCGGGCTCCCAGGAATGGATGTGCCGGTCCTGGATATCGCACCAGTAGAGCCGGTGTTCCTGCGGGTGCCAGAAGGGGGACTCGCCGAGTGCACTCGGTGGAACAGGGATGCGCTGCACGGCCATGGTCTGCCTCGGAGATGCGGATGAACGGAATTCTAGGAGGTCGGGACGAACCGCAGCAGCGGCAAATGGTTTGATGCATCGGCTAAGGGATATCACCGGCTTGGCTGCGCATAAAAGTATCGAAAGACGCATCTGCCGTACCAGTCCGGGCACGAGGCCGTCGCCACAATGCCTCATCCGCAGCCGGGATGGGAGGTGCGGTGATCCAGCATTCGAAGACCAGGGAACAAGGAGACAAAAATGCACAGCTTGCTCAAGGCCAGCCTCACATGGGCCATGGCCACTGCCGCAGTGGGCGCACTCGCCGGCACCGAACTCGTGATCGCCACCGTGAACAACGGCCACATGATCGAGATGCAAAAGCTCACCCCCCGGTTCGAGAAGGCCCACCCCGACATCACGCTCAAATGGGTGACGCTGGAAGAAGGCGTGCTGCGCCAGCGCGTGACCACCGACATCGCCACCAAGGGCGGCCAGTTCGATGTGATGACCGTGGGCATCTACGAGGTGCCGATCTGGTCGAAGAAGGGCTGGCTGCAGCCCATTGCCACCGATGCCGCCTATGACGCGGCCGATCTGCTGCCCACCATCCGCGAAGGCCTGTCCTACGAAGGCAAGCTCTATGCCTCGCCCTTCTATGGCGAAGGCTCCATGCTCATGTACCGCAAGGACCTGGCCGACAAGGCGGGTTTTCAGATGCCGGACAAGCCCACCTGGGAGCAGGTCCGGGAGTTCGCCTCCAAGGTCCACGATCCCAAGGCCGGGGTCTACGGCATCTGCCTGCGCGGCAAGCCGGGCTGGGGGGACAACATGGCCCTGATCACCACCATGGCCAATACCTTCGGCGGCCAATGGTTCGACATGCAGTGGAAGCCGCAGATCGACACACCCGCCTGGAAGAAGGCCGTGGGTTTCTATGTGGACCTGATGAAGGCCTATGGCCCCCCGGGCGCCTCGGCCAACAGCTTCAATGAGAACCTGGCGCTGTTCAACGAGGGCAAGTGCGGCGCCTGGGTGGATGCGAGCATCGCCGCCTCCTTCGTGAGCGACCCCAAGCAATCCAAGGTGGCCGACAAGGTGGCCTATGCGGCTGCACCCATCGCCAGCACGCCCAAGGGATCGACCTGGCTGTGGACCTGGAACCTGGCCATTCCCTCCAGCTCGAAGAAGGCCGATGCGGCCCAGGTCTTCGTGAAGTGGGCCACCTCCAGGGAGTATGTGCAGTTGGTTGCGCAGGAGCACGGCTGGCGTGCCGTGCCCACAGGAACGCGCCAGTCCACCTATGCCAATGCCGAGTTCCAGAAGGTGGCGGGCTTTGCCGCAGCCGAGAAGCGGGCCATCGACAGCGTGAGCCTGACCGATGCGACCGAGCCCAAGTCGCCCTATGCCGGCGTGCAGTACGTCGCGATTCCAGAGTTCCAGGCCATTGGCATTGCCGTGGGCCAGCAGATGAGCGCCGCGCTGTCGGGCAAGGTCACGGTGGATCAGGCGCTCAGTACCTCGCAGACGCTGGCCGAACGCGAGATGAGGAAAAGCGGCTACTACAAATGAGGGCCGATAGGACTCCCGACAGGGCGGCGTCCGCCAGGCGCCTGCTGCCCCGCGCCCTGATGGCGCCCGCCGTGGCCGTGCTGCTGTGCTGGATGCTCGTGCCCTTGTTGATGACGATTTATTTCTCGCTCGTCAACTACAACCTCATGCAGCCCGGCGAGCACCGCTTCGCCGGCTGGGGCAACTACGCCTTCTTCATCACCGATCCGGACTTCCTGCCCGCCGTGTGGAACACGCTGAACTTCCTGGCCAGCGTGGTGCTGATCACCCTGGTGCTGGGCGTGCTGATCGCTTTGCTGATCAACGATCCGTTTCCGGGGCGCGGCATCGTGCGGGTGCTGCTGATCTCGCCGTTCTTCGTGATGCCCACGGTCAATGCGCTGTTGTGGAAGCACATGATGATGAACCCGATCTATGGCGTGCTGGCCAGCCTGTGGAGGGCCGTCGGACTGCAGCCCGTGGACTGGCTCACCGAGATGCCGCTGCTGTCCGTCATCGTCATGGTGTCCTGGCAATGGCTGCCCTTCGCCTGCCTGATCTTCATCACCTCGCTGCAGTCGCTGGACCGCGAGCAGATGGAAGCGGCGCGCATGGATGGCGCCAACGCCCTGCAGCGCTTTTACTACCTCACGCTGCCCCATCTGGCGCGGCCCATGGCGGTGGTGGTGATGATCGAGATGATCTTCCTGCTCAGCGTGTTCGCCGAGATCGCCATCACCACGGCGGGCGGGCCCGGCAACGAGAGCACCAACCTGACCTACCTGATCTACAAGCAGTCGCTGATGAACTTCGACGTGGGCGTGGCCTCGGCCGGTGCACTGTTTGCCGTGGTGCTGGCCAACATCGTCTCCCTCTTCCTGATCCGCATCGTCGGCAAGAGCCTGGACTGAGGGCATGATGAAAACAAGTTCCTCCACCCTGGTGCGCGCCGCTGCCGCATGGGCCGTGGCACTGCTGCTGTTCTTTCCGCTGGCCTGGCTGTTCCTGACGGCCTTCAAGACGGAACTGCAGGCCATTGCCGTGCCGCCGCTGTTCGTGTTCGAGCCCACGCTGGCCAACTTCGGCGAAGTGCAGCAGCGCAGCGACTACCTGCTGTATGCGCGCAATTCGCTGATCACCAGCCTGGCCTCGACCCTGATCGGCCTGGCCATCGCCGTGCCTGCTGCCTACTCCATGGCGTTCTTCCGCAGCCGCCACACGCGCGACGTGCTCATGTGGATGCTCTCGACCAAGATGATGCCGGCCGTGGGGGCCCTGCTGCCCATCTATGTGCTGGCGCAAGGGGCGGGCTTGCTGGATTCGCTCACCGTGCTGGTCATCGTCTTCACGCTGTCCAACCTGCCCATCATGGTCTGGATGCTCTACAGCGCGCTCAAGGACATCCCCAACGAGATCCTGGAAGCGGCGCGCATGGATGGCGCAGGCCTGTGGGCCGAGTTCCGCCATGTGGTGCTGCCGCTGGCTGTGGGCGGCATCGCCTCCACCGGGCTGCTGTGCCTGGTGCTGAGCTGGAACGAGGCCTTCTGGTCGCTGAACCTGAGCAGCGCCCGGGCCGGCACGCTGGCCACGCTGATCGCCTCGTATGCCAGCCCCGAAGGGCTGTTCTGGGCCAAGCTCTCGGCCGCTTCGCTGATCGCCATCGCCCCCATCGTGGTGTTTGGCTGGTTCAGCCAGAAGCAACTGGTGCAGGGCATGACCTTTGGCGCCGTCAAGTAGCCGTCCGGCATCCATTTCGCGGCTTTGTGCTGCACAAGGAAAACCATGGCCTATCTGCAACTTCAGGACATACGCAAGCGCTTCGGAGAGGCGCAGATCATCCGCGGCGTGGACCTCGCCATCGAGCGCGGCGAGTTCATCGTCTTCGTCGGGCCTTCGGGCTGCGGCAAGTCCACGCTGCTGCGCCTGATCGCCGGGCTGGAGAGCATCACTTCGGGGCAACTGCTGCTCGACGGGCGCGACATCACGCATGCGCCATCGGGCGAGCGCGACCTGGCAATGGTGTTCCAGAGCTATGCGCTGTATCCGCACATGAGCGTGTACGACAACATGTCCTTCGCGCTGCGCCTGGCCGGCGTGCCGAAAGAGGAGATACGCCGAAAGGTCGGGCAGGCGGCCGAGACGCTCAACCTCACGCCCTATCTGGAACGCAAGCCGCGCGACCTGTCGGGCGGCCAGCGTCAGCGCGTGGCCATAGGTCGGGCCATCGTGCGTGCGCCCAAGGTGTTCCTGTTCGACGAGCCGCTGTCCAACCTCGATGCGGCGCTGCGGGGCAACACGCGGGTGGAAATCCACAAGCTGCACAAGGCGCTGGGCGCCACCACCATCTATGTCACCCATGACCAGGTCGAGGCCATGACCCTGGCCGACCGCGTGGTGGTGTTGCGCGATGGCTGCATCGAACAGGTGGGTGCGCCCCTGGCGCTCTACGACCATCCGGCCAACCAGTTCGTTGCGCAGTTCATCGGCATGCCGTCGATGAACCTGATCGCCGCCGGGGCACTGCCCGTGTTCTCCGGGGCCACGCAGGGCCGCCTGCCCGCCGACGGCACGCTGGGCATACGCCCCGAGGCCTTGCGCGTGGCCAGAGCGCAGGTCGCAACCGATGCCGCTGCACAGAGACAGGTCATGGGCCGCGTGGACCTGATCGAGGCCTTGGGCGCCGACACGCTGATCCATGTCAGCGTGGGCGGTGCGCAGCTCATCGCGCGCCAGGCCGAGCGCACGCCGCTGGCCGTGGGCGACGCGGTGTCCGTCGCGCTGGACACCGGCTGCGCACTGCACCTGTTCGACCGCCAGGGACGCACGCTGGCAGGCGCCTGAGCGCTTCGCTCCGAGAGGCTGCCCGGCGCAGTCATCCTTTCTTCATCATCTCCCTCTGGTCACCATGAACGCGATTGTTCCGCATCTTTCCAGACCCACGGTGCTGCACCTGGGCCTGGGTTCCTTTCACCGTGCGCACCAGGCCGCCTATCAACAGCGGCTGATCGATGCCGGGGACACGCAATGGGAGCTGGTGGGGGCCAACCTGCGCTCCGACATGGCGCAGACGCTGGAGGCGCTGGCGCGCCAGGGCGGGGCTTACACACTGGAGACGATTGCGCCTGGCGGATCGGTGCGCTACCAACGCATCGAGGCCCTGCGCGAAGTGATCCCCCATGCGCCCGGGCTGGCCGCCGTGATTGCGCGCGGAGCCAGCCCCTGCACACGTGTCATCTCCCTCACCGTGACCGAGGCTGGCTACTACCTCGATGGCAGCGGCGTGCTGGACACCGGCAGCCCTGAGCTTGCGGCCGACATCGGCCGCATGCGCCAGGGGCAGGTCGGAGAGACGATCTATGGCGTGCTGTGCGCCATCCTGCAGTTGCGCCGCTGTGCACATGCCGGCCCGGTCACACTGCTGAGCTGCGACAACCTGCGCCACAACGGCGATCGCCTGCTGGCCGGCCTGCTGGCCTTCATGCAACTGGCGCAACTGCAGGAACTGGCCGAGTGGGCAGGGCACAACATCAGCTGCCCGAATGCCATGGTCGACCGCATCACCCCGCGCCCGCCGCCGGAGCTGCGCGAGCGCGTTCAGGCCGCGACGGGCTGGGACGATGCGGCCGCCGTGACGGCCGAAAGCTTTTCACAGTGGGTGATAGAGGACCGCTTCGTCGCAGGCCGTCCGCCCTGGGAGCGCGTGGGCGTGGAGATGGTGTCTTCCGTGGCCCCCTACGAGGAGGCCAAGATCCGCATCCTCAACGCCAGCCACAGCTGCATTGCCTGGGCCGGCACGCTGGCGGGCCTGCGCTTCATCCACGAAGGCAGTGCCGTGCCGGCGATACGCCAGATGGCATGGGACTATGTGACGCAGGACGTGATTCCCTGCCTTGCAACGCCCGGCAAGGCATCGGCCCTGGACCTGCCGGCCTACCGCGACACCGTGCTGGAACGCTTCGGCAATCCTGCGATACGCGACACCAACCAGCGCGTGGCGGCCGACGGCTTTGCCAAGATCCCGGGCTTCATCGCGCCCACGGTGCGCGAGCGCATCGCGCAGGGCGCGTCCATGGATGCCGTGGCCATGCTGCCGGCGCTGTTCCTGGTTTTTCTGCAGCGCTGGCACCATGACACACTGCCCTATGCCTACCAGGATCAGGCCATGGACCCCGCAGTGGCACACGCCATCTGCGCCGCCGCCGACCCCGTGGCCGCGCTGTGTGCCGAAGTGCCCTTGTGGGGTGAGGCCGCGGGCCATCCGCATCTGGTGGAGGCGGTCCGCCGTGCCACAGAACGTGTCCATGCTTTTGTCCAACAGGCAGCGAGGTAGAACGCATGCGCATAGCCATCGCGGGCGAAGCCCTGATCGATTTCACCGCCACGAGCGGCCTGGCCTTCCAGGGCCATGAAGGAGGCGCGCCCGCCAACTGCGCCGTGGCCGCCGCGCGGCTCGGGCAGGCCACGGGCTTTGTCTCGCAACTGTCGCGCGATCTCTTCGGCGAGCGCCTTTTCGCGCACCTGCAGGGCAACGGCGTGGACATGCGCCTGGTGCAGCGCTGCGATGCGCCCAGCACGCTGGCCTTTGTCGAGCATGCGCCAGGCACCAACCGCTATGCCTTCTACACGCAGGCAACGGCGGACACGCTGTGGGCACCTGCCGAGCTGCCCGAGTTGCCGCCCGAATGCCGCTATCTGCAGTTCGGCTCCATCGCATTGCTGCACACCCCTGTCGGGCCGCGCATCCTGGACCTGGTGGCGGCTGAGCGCGGGCGGCGCATCATCGTCTTCGACCCGAACGTGCGGCCCACGCTGATCCGCGATGCCCAGGCCTTCCGGCGCGACTGCCTGGGCTGGTTGGCCCAGGCAGACCTGGTCAAGCTCAGCGATGAGGACCTGGCCTTTATCGCGCCCGGCGTTCCGGCGCTGGAGGCCGCCGCGCGCTGGCTGGCGCTGGGTCCCCGGGCCGTGGTGCTCACGCGCGGAGCGGCCGGCGCGACCTTGCTGCGTGCAGGACAGGCGCCTTTGTCGGTGCAGCCGCCGGCCGTGCAACTGGTGGATACCATCGGCGCGGGCGACACCTTTGGCGCGGCGCTGTCGGTTGCGCTGCTGGAGCAGGGAGTCGAGCAGCCGGGCCAGTTGCAGGAACTGCCCGAGAGCGCGTGGCGCCAGGTGCTGCGCTTTGCCGCAACGGCCGCAGCGCTCAACTGCACGCGCGCCGGTGCCCAGCCGCCCCGGCGCGCGGAACTCGATGCCGCGCTGGCAGCCCATTGCGGTGGATAGCCGCCGCTGGTGATACTGTTTGCCCATGGCCTCTCCAGAAACCGTCACGCTGCCATGACCAGCCCACGCCGCCGCACACCCCGCCAGCGTCACCCTGAACTGGAGCGCGATTTCGTGCGGACGCCCGCGCTGGGCTATGAGGATATGGAGGGCAGCGGCCTGGTGCGCTGCCTGGCACATGGTTTCCCAAGCCCCCTGGTGCGCTGGCATTTCCATGAGGAGTACGAGCTGCACCTCATCACCGACACCTCGGGCCGCGCCTTCGTGGGAGACTGGATAGGACCCTTCGAGCCCGGCCACCTCGTGCTGTGCGGCCCGCGCCTGCCGCACAACTGGATCTCGTTCGATGTGCCCGATGGGGGCTCGCCTGCACGCGATTACGTGATTCTTTTCAACCACGACCCCATCGCCCGTGCGGCCGAGCAGATCCCGGAGATGCGCGAGGTGCTTCAACTGCTGGACCGTGCGCGCCATGGCATCGAGTTCTTCGGCTTGGCGCAGACGGCGCGCGCGCACTGGGATGCGGTCAGGAGTGCGCGCGGAATGCGCCGCTTCACGGCCTTTTGCGCGCTGCTGTCCGATCTGGCCGAGTGCACCGATTACCGGCTGCTGTCAGCCGTGCAGATGCAGGGCGCCCAGGGCGAGGCTCAGGTGGATCAGATCAACGAGGTGGTCAACCGCATCATGGCGCGCGTGAGCGAGCCGCTGAGCCTGGCCGACGTGGCGGCCGAGCTGGGCATGAGCGAGAGCCGCTTCAGCCGCTTCTTCCGCCGGGCCACGGGCAACAGCTTCACCGACTTCGTCAGCCGGGTACGCATCAACAGCGCATGCCACCTGCTCATGCAGACCGACAGCTTCATCGCCGACATCTGCTACCAGGTGGGCTTCAACAACGTGGCCAACTTCAACAGGCGCTTCCTGGAGATCAAGGGCATGACGCCCTCGGAGTTCCGCCGCCAGGCGGACAGCCGCTTCGGCGCGGGTTGAAGCGACGGGGAAGCGGAATCTGGCGCGCACGGGTGTGGTATTGCGCGCCACATGGGTAGAGCCCTTATTGCCGCGCTGGCACAGATCGATATGCTGGGCTGCGAAAAACATATATTCAGCACCGAATCCGTGGCCAGTTTGTGACCACGATCAAGGAATATGTTTTCCTCTGTGCGCAGGGGCGAAACCAGGGTTCCTGACGATATCAATCACAGGGGACCCCATTGTAGAATCCGCCGAATTTTGCGCTTTCAACAACAGAACCACGCCCTCGATATGAAGTTGCTTGCCTCTTTGCTGACGGCTGCCATTCTTGCTGCAGCCCCCGCCTTTCCCGCTTTCTCCGCTGGCGAGGCACCTGCTGCCTCGGCACAGCCGAAGGCGGCCAAGGCCGACCTGGCGAAGGGCGAGGCCAGCTACACCGCCGTCTGCGCGGCATGCCATGCGGCCGACGGCAATTCCACCATCCCGCTGCAGCCCAAGCTGGCCGGCCAGCATCCCGAGTACCTGGTCAAGCAGTTGCTGGAGTTCAAGGGCGACAAGCGCAAGGACCCCGTGATGAAGGGCTTTGCCAGCATGCTCAGCGAGCCTGACATGAAGAACATCGCCGCCTGGCTGCACACGCAAAAGCCCAAGGACGGCTTTGCCAAGGACAAGGACCTGGTGGCCATGGGCGAGCGCATCTACCGCGGCGGCATCCAGGAGCGCAACATTGCTGCCTGCGCGGGCTGCCACAGCCCCAACGGCGCCGGCATTCCAGCCCAGTACCCGCGCCTGGCGGGCCAGCATGCCGACTACACCACGACCCAGCTCACGGCCTTCCGTGACGGCAAGCGCGGCAATAGCATTCAGATGACGCAGGTTGCTGCCAAGCTTAACGATCGCGAAATCAAGGCCGTGGCAGACTACATCGCTGGCCTGCGTTGATGCGATCCCGGGGCCGACGCGGTTCCCAGGGTAATCACCGGGAACCTATTGCTTTATAGACACCCCAAGCCAGGCGGGTCCATCGCATGAATGCAGATGGTCCCGCTTTTTTCATTCGGGTTTTGGCTTTTCGTTCTTCATGTCAGACAACTCTTCCGGTGCCGCTCTTGCTCCCTCCCGCCCGCAGGCCGCGCGCGCGACCCTGGAGCTGCTGGCATCGATGCGCTTCGCGATCTCGCTGCTGACGGTCATCTGCATTGCCTCGGTGATCGGCACCGTGCTCAAGCAGCATGAGCCGGTGGGCAACTACGTCAACCAGTTCGGGCCTTTCTGGGCCCAGCTGTTCCTAGCGCTCAAGCTCAATGCGGTCTACAGCGCCTGGTGGTTCCTGCTGATCCTGGCCTTTCTGGTGATCAGCACCTCGCTGTGCGTGGCACGCCATGCGCCCAAGTACCTGGCCGATCTGCGCAGCTACAAGGAAAACGTTCGCGAACAAAGCCTCAAGGCATTCGGCCACCGTGCGCAGAACGTGGTGCCCGGCAGCACCGAAGAGGCCGCCAGGCGCCTGGGCCAGCAGCTGGTATCGGGCGGCTGGAAGGTGCGGCTGCAGCAGCGCGACACGGCGGCCGGTCCCGGCACGGGCTGGATGCTGGCGGCCAAGGCGGGTGCGGCCCACAAGCTGGGCTATATCGCGGCCCACAGCGCCATCGTGCTGATCTGCCTGGGCGGGCTGTTCGATGGCGACCTCATCGTGCGCGCGCAGATGTGGCTGGGAGGCAAAACACCTTATACCGGCGGTGGCCTGATCTCCGAGGTGTCCGAGCAGCACCGGCTGAGCGAGCGCAACCCCACCTTCCGAGGCAACCTTCTGGTGACCGAAGGCGGCACGGCAGGCACGGCCATCCTGTCGCAGTCCGACGGCGTGCTGCTGCAGGAGCTGCCCTTTGCGGTGGAGCTCAAGAAATTCATCGTGGAGTACTACTCCACGGGCATGCCCAAGCTGTTCGCCAGCGAGGTCGTCATCCACGACAAGGCCACGGGCGAAAAGCTGGAAAAGCGCATCGAGGTCAACCACCCGGCCAGCTACCGTGGCATCGAGATCTACCAGTCCAGCTTTGACGACGGCGGCTCGTCGGTGAAGCTGCGCGCCGTGCCGCTGGAGGCGGGAGCCAAGCCCTTTGATGTCGAGGGCGTGATCGGCGGATCGGACCAGTTCGTGCGCAAGCTCCCGGACGGCAAGGACGAGACAGTGACGCTGGAGTTTGCCGAACTGCGCACCATCAACGTGGAGAACTTCGGCGGTGGCGGCGGGGCTAATGGCAGCGGCACCGATGTGCGCAAGGTGGACCTGAAGCAGGCCATCGACGAGCGCCTGGGCGCGGCCCACAAGACCGTGACCAAGAAGGAGCTGCGCAACATCGGCCCCAGCATCCGCTACAAGCTGCGCGATGCCTCGGGCCAGGCGCGCGAGTTCCAGAACTACATGCTGCCCGTGGACACGGGCGACGGCCAGCGCGTGTTCCTGCTGGGCGTGCGCGACAACCAGGCCGATGCCATGCGCTACCTGCGCATTCCCGCCGATCCCGAAAGCGAGATGGACACCTTCCTGCGCCTGCGCAGCGCGCTGCAGGACCCCAGGCTGCGCGAGCAGGCGGCCAAGGCCTATGTGGCCAAGGCCATCGATTCCTCGCGTGCCGAACTCAGTGGCGCGCTGGCGCAGTCGGCCACCAAGGCGCTGGAATTGTTCGCGGGCCAGACCGACAAGAAGGGGCCGGACGGCAAGCCGCTGGGCGGGCTGCAGGCCATCTCGGACTTCATGGAAAGCAATGTGCCTGCGGCCGAGCGCGAACGCGCGGGCGAGGTGCTGGTGCGCATTCTCAACGGCGTGCTGTTCGAGCTGGCCCAGATCGTGCGCACGCAGGCGGGCCAGGCGCCCCTGGAGCCCAGCGAGCAGACGCAGTCCTTCATGACCCAGGCCGTGTTCTCGCTCAGCGATGCGCAGTTCTACCCCATGCCCATGGTCTTCATGCTGCAGGACTTCAAGCAGGTGCAGGCCAGCGTCTTCCAGGTGGCGCGCGCCCCGGGCAAGAACGTGGTGTATCTGGGCTGCCTGTTCCTGATCATCGGCGTGTTCTGCATGCTGTACGTGCGTGACCGCCGCCTCTGGATCTGGCTCACGCCCCGCGATGGGGAAAGCCATGCCGAAATGGCCTTGTCCACCAATCGCAAGACACTCGATGGTGATAGAGAATTCGCCATGCTGGCCGGCAAGCTGATAGGCGCCGAGCCCATCCACAAGAAATCCCCCGGAGGTTCCGCATGAACACCGCCACTACCACGACGACTTTGACGCTCAACGAGGGCTTCTTCGCCCGCCGCAACTGGTTCGACTGGGTGTTCGCGGCCCTGGTGGCGGCGGGACTGCTGTATGCGCTGCAGCGCTATGGCGAGTACATGGATGTCTACGAAAAGTGCATCCTGGTCGGCACCATTCCCTCGGCCATCTGGCTGGGCTGGTTCTGGCGCCCGCTGCGCGGGCTGATGCTGGTGGTGGCCGGGCTGTCGCTGCTGGCCATCGGGCTCTACCAGGGGCCTGAAGGGGCGCAACTGGCGCGCTCGGACACGGTGTTCGGCCTCAAGTACTTCCTGTCCAGCCAGTCGGCCATTCTCTGGATGAGCATGGTGTTCTTCATGAGCACCGTCTTCTACTGGATCGGCATGTTTGCGCGGGGCGAGGGCACGGCGCTGTCGCTGCTGGGCTCGCGCCTGGCGTGGCTGGCTGTGACGCTGGCGCTGGTGGGCACCATGGTGCGCTGGTACGAGAGCTACCTGATCGGCCCCGATGTAGGCCACATCCCGGTCAGCAATCTCTATGAAGTGTTCGTCATGTTCTGCTGGATGACGGCGCTTTTCTATCTCTATTACGAACAGCACTACGACACGCGCGCCCTGGGCGGCTTCGTGATGCTGGTGGTCAGCGCGGCCGTGGGCTTTTTGCTGTGGTACACGCTGGTGCGCGAGGCGCACGAGATCCAGCCGCTGGTGCCGGCGCTCAAGAGCTGGTGGATGAAGCTGCACGTGCCGGCCAACTTCATCGGCTATGGCACCTTTGCGCTGGCAGCCATGGTCTCCTTTGCCTACCTGATCAAGCAGCAGGCCACGGAGACCCGCTGGTACAAGCTCGCGCCGCTGTGGATGCTGGGTGTGGTGCTGTGCTTCGAGCCCATCGTCTTCCGCCAGGGCGCGACCCAGAACGGCGGCAGCTACTGGATGGTCTACTTCGGCATCTCGGCGCTGATCGTGGCCGGCATCCTGCTGGCGCGCAAGCGCATCGCCGAGCGCCTGCCCAGCTTCGAGCTGCTGGACGATGTGATGTACAAATCCATCGCCGTGGGCTTTGCCTTCTTCACCATCGCCACCGTGCTGGGCGCGCTGTGGGCGGCCGAGGCCTGGGGCGGCTACTGGAGCTGGGACCCCAAGGAAACCTGGGCGCTGATCGTCTGGCTCAACTACGCGGCCTGGCTGCACATGCGCCTGGTCAAGGGCCTGCGCGGCACGGTGTCCGCCTGGTGGGCGCTGGGTGGACTGGCCATCACCACCTTCGCCTTCCTGGGGGTGAACATGTTCCTGTCGGGGCTGCACAGCTACGGCGAGCTTTGAGCCACGGCAGTGGCAGAGTAACAGTGGCAAGATAAGGTCAGCGGCATGCGTTCAGGCGCATGCCGCTTTTTCGTGCACCATCGCATCGGTGCCGCAGGGAACTTGCACGCGCCTGCGAGGCTCCCAATCGCCATATCGCCAGCAATAGCGCCCCGTGCCCGCCGGCACACCAGGAGATTCCCATGCTGATCCGCTCCCACGACAACGGCTTCCAACACCCGCAAGGCAGCGAGATCACGCCCCGGGCAGGCTACCTGCAGCGCCGTGCCTGGCTGCAGTACCTGGCCGCAGGCTCGGCCGGCGCGGCCTTGCCCGGCTGGGCGGCGGGCGTGCAGCGCCCCGGCAAGCTGGCGGCGCTGGCCTCCGTGCCTTCCCAGGTAGTGGGCGCAAACACCATGGACCGTGTCACGGCCTATGCCGATGTGTCCCAGTACAACAACTTCTACGAATTCGGGCTGGACAAGGACGATCCTGCCAAGAACGCCCACACGCTCAAGACCCGCCCCTGGACGGTGAAGATCGAGGGCCTGGTCCAGCAGCCGCAGACGCTGGACCTGGATGCGCTGCTCAAGCTCGCGCCACAGGAAGAACGCATCTACCGGCTGCGCTGCGTGGAGGGCTGGTCCATGGTGATTCCCTGGGTGGGCTATTCCCTGGCCGAGCTGCTGCGCAAGGTGCAGCCACTGGGCAGTGCCAAGTATGTGGAATTCGTGACCCTGGCCGACAAGGCGCAGATGCCGGGCCTGCGCAGCGGCGTGCTGGACTGGCCATACACCGAGGGGCTGCGCCTTGATGAAGCCATGCACCCGCTGACGCTGCTGGCCTTCGGCATGTATGGAGAGGTGCTGCCCAACCAGAATGGCGCGCCCGTGCGGCTGGTCGTGCCGTGGAAGTACGGCTTCAAGAGCGCCAAGAGCATCGTCGCCATCCGCCTGACCGACAAGGAGCCGGGCACGGCCTGGAACAAGGCGGCGCGCAACGAGTACGGCTTTTATTCCAATGTGAACCCCGACGTGCCGCACCCGCGCTGGAGCCAGGCCACGGAGCGGCGCATTGGCGAAGACGGCCTGTTCGCCAAGAAGCGCAAGACGCAGCTGTTCAATGGCTACGAAGCCCAGGTGGGCCAGCTCTACGCGGGCATGGACCTCAAGAAGTTCTATTGATGTGGCCCATGCAATGACGGCGGTGCAGCGTCTTTTGCTGCACCGGACGGCCAAGCCGCTGGTGTTTCTTGTGTGCCTGCTGCCGTTTGCGTGGCTGCTGGCTGGAGCCATCCTGAACACGCTTGGCGCCAATCCGGCCGAGGCCTTGCTGCGCTCCACCGGCGACTGGACCTTGCGCTTTCTGTGCGTGGTGCTGGCCGTGACACCGCTGCGCCAGGCGCTGGGACTGACGGCACTGGCGCGCTTCAGGCGCATGCTGGGCCTGTACGTGTTCTTCTACGCGCTGCTGCACCTGCTGTGCTATGCATGGTTCGACATGGGGCTGGACTGGGGCGAGATCGTGCTCGACATCCCGAAGCGCCCATTCATCCTGGTGGGCTTTGCGGCGCTGCTCTTGCTGACCGCTCTGGCAGTGACTTCACCGCACCGTGTCATGCGCGCCATGGGCGGCAGGCGCTGGCAGTGGCTGCACCGCTGTATCTATGCGGTCGCGCCGCTGGCCCTGTTGCATTTCTTCTGGATGCGCGCAGGCAAGAACAACTTTGCCGAGGTCGGCGTGTACGCCGCCATTCTTGCGCTGCTGCTGGCCTGGCGCGTGGTCCATGCACTGCGCCGCCGGCGCGCCAGGAGCTAGCCCGCGACGGCGCGCAGGGCAGGGCGCAGCTGGCGGGTCACGGGGTCGATGTCCGCCATGGGCAGCTGGTAGTTGCGCTGGTCGAACAGGTCGATGCCGCACTGCAGTCCTTCGAGCCAGTTGAACAGGTCGGCAATCGCCTTGGCGCCCATGATGGGCGCGCCGTGCTGGGGCACGATCATGTCGATGGGCAGCTGGCGCGCCATCTGCACCCACAGCCGCAGAATCTTGTTGGAGACCATGTATCGGCGGTGAAAACCTTCCATGCGGGCGATGTGCGGCACGAGGTCGGTCACGGGCACCTGCGCCTCGATGCCGTTCATCAGGGACACGCCCAGATCGCCCGTGAAGAGGATGCGGCTGACCGGGTCGTAGAAGTGGAAGTTGCCTTCGGCATGCAGGAAGTGGGCGGGCAGCAGGTGCAGCTCATGGCGGCCCAACGGCAGCCGGCCACCGGCGTCCGGCACGCCGATCACGCGGTTTTCAGTCTTGCCGACCTTGGTGAAGTGGGGCGCGAAGCGCTCCCAGATGCGCGAGATCACCAGCTGTGCCTTGGTGCTGGTCATCCAGCGGTCCAGCGAGGCAATGATGTCGGGATCGGCGTGGGAAGCGATCAGATAGGACAGCTTGTGCGGCGCGAAATGCCGCGACATGCCCATGAACAGCTCGTTGAATGCGAGATTGCCGCCCGGGTCGATGATCGCGCCCGTGTCGTCATCGACGATGAGGAACTGATTGGCCTGTATGGCCTGTCCATCTTCCTCGATGAGGTCAGTGAACATCAGGCAGGCGTGGTTTTTGTCTCGGTAGAGCTCTACGGGCATGGCGGGTTGTCGAGGGACAAGAGAAAGTCACTCTAAGCGCCATGCCTGGCCGCGGTGTTGATGTGCATCAAGCCGCGGCGCGGCTGCCGACTCAGTCGGCCTGCTGCTTGCGGGAGTCCGTGGTGCCGGTGGGTGTCGAGCTTTCCTCGACGGCGGCACTTGACGGGCCTGCGGGCAAGGTGGTGGGTGCAGGCGCGGGCGTTGCACGCTCGGCCGGGCTGGAAATGCCCAGGGTCTGCGGCAGTGTGGCGCGGTGGCTGGCCGCAGGCGAGCTGGGCAGAAACAGCGGGCCTTTCTGGCCGCAGGCGGCCAGGGACGCCGCACAGGCGCCAAGGGCAATGCACCTGACTAGAATTTGCGAGGCTTTCAACATAAGCGAATTGTAATGACCGACCAAGAATTTCTGGACCTTGCCGAACGACTGCTGCTGGCGGTGGAGCAGGACTGCGATCGCATCAACGATGAAACCGATGCCGACCTCGATGCCCAGCGCGTGGGTGGCATGGTGACCCTGGTCTTTGCCAACCGCAGCCAGATCGTGATCAACCAGCAAAAACCGCTGCACGAGATCTGGCTGGCGGCCAAGGCCGGTGGCTTTCACTACCGCTACGACGCGGCGCAGGGCGCCTGGCTCGATACCAAGGGCGCGGGCGAGTTCTTCGCCAACCTGAGCCGCTACGCCACCGAGCAGTCGGGCCTGGCGCTGCAGTTCTCGGCACGCTGATCCGCCGTTATCGGCAGGCTCCATGAAGAAAGCCCGGCATGGCCGGGCTTTCTTGCGTGGTCAACCGCTTGTGTGGCGGTCAGTTGCGGAAGAGGTCGAGGATGCGGTTGCGCTCCTCGGTGGCGGGCGGGGGCGTGGCGCCTGCAGCGCCGCCCGTGGAGGCGCTGTCCATGCCCAGGCTGCTGACGCCGCCGTTGCGCGCGTTTTCCTCGTAATACCACTCGCCGCCCATGTTCACGACGCCAGGGGGCACAGGCATCTCTGCCACCGGCACGCCCTTGAGGGCATGCTGCATGAAGCCGATCCAGATGGGCAGGCTCAGGCCGCCGCCCGTCTCGCGGCTGCCCAGGTTGCGCGGCGTGTCGTAGCCGATCCAGGACACGGCGGCCAGCGTGGGCTGAAAGCCTGCGAACCAGGCATCCACCGAGTCGTTGGTCGTGCCCGTCTTGCCGTACAGGTCGGGACGCTTGAGCGTGGACTGCGCGCGTGCTGCCGTGCCCACGCGCGCCACGTCCTGCAGCAGGCTGTCCATGATGAAGGCGTTGCGCGCGTCGATGGCCTGGGGCAGTTCCTGCACCGGGGGCGGCGTGAATTCGGACAGGATGCGGCCCTTGTGATCGGTGACACGGGCAATCAGCCAGGGGTTGACGCGGTGGCCGCCATTGGCGAACACGGAGTAGCCGGCAGCCAACTGCAGCGGCGTGACCGCTCCGGCACCCAGCGCCATGGTCAGGTAGGCCGGATGCTTGGCGGCGTCAAAGCCGAAGCGCGTGACCCACTCCTGTCCCTGCTTGGGTCCCACGGCCTGCAGCAGGCGGATGGAGATCATGTTCTTGGACTTGTTCAAGCCCGTGCGCATGGTCATCGGCCCGTCGTAGCGGCTGTCATAGTTCTTGGGCTCCCATGGCTGGCCACCCGTCACGCCGGCGCTGAAGAACAGCGGCGCGTCATTGATCATGGTGGAAGGCGAGAAGCCTTTTTCCAGTGCCGCAGAGTAGATGAAGGGCTTGAAGGCCGAGCCGGGCTGGCGCCAGGCCTGGGTCACGTGGTTGAACTTGTTCTTCTGGAAGTCGAAGCCGCCGATCAGGGCGCGCAAGGCGCCTGTCTGGGGGACCAGGGCCACGAAGGCGCCTTCCACTTCGGGCAGCTGCGTGATTTCCCAGGTGTTCTTGGGCGTCTTGACCACGCGGATCACGGCGCCGGGACGGATCTTGATGTTGGGCGGTGCCTTGGGGTTCAGGCCCGATTCGGCGGGCTTGAGGCCTTCACCCGTGATCTCGATCTGTTCGCCGTCGGCGCGTGCCGCCAGGATCTTGCGCGGATTGGCATCCAGCACCACGGCGGCGAGCACATCACCGTTGTCGGGGTGGTTGGCCAGAGTGTCGTCGATGGCGTCTTCACGGTCTTCGGCGTCGGCCGGCAGGGCCACGAACTTCTCGGGGCCGCGGTACTTCTGGCGGCGCTCGTAGTCCATGATGCCGCGGCGCAGCGAGGCGTAGGCGGCTTCCTGTTCGCCGGCATTGATGGTGGTGTAGACGTTCAGGCCGCGCGTGTAGGCTTCGTTGCCGTACTGGGCAAAGATCAGCTGGCGTGCCATCTCGGCCACGTATTCGGCATGCACGCGGGTGTTGAAGGAGCCCGTGCGGATCTTCAGCGGCTCGGCCTTGGCTTCAGTGGCCTGGGCGGAGGTGATGAAGCCGTTTTCCTCCATGCGCTCGATGATGTAGAGCTGGCGCGAGCGGGCGCGCTTGGGGTTGCTGATCGGGTTGTAGGCCGATGGTGCCTTGGGCAGGCCTGCCAGCATGGCGGCCTCGGCCACCGTGATGTCCTTCAGTGGCTTGCCGAAATAGGCTTCACAGGCAGCAGCAAAGCCATAGGCCCGATTTCCCAGATAAATCTGGTTCATGTAGATCTCGAGAATCTGGTTTTTGCTCAACAGATGCTCTAGCTTAAAAGTCAGTAAGACTTCGTAAATTTTGCGTGTAAAGGTTTTCTCGGAAGACAGATAGACGTTGCGCGCCACCTGCATGGTGATAGTCGATGCGCCCTGGCTTTTCACGCGGCCCAGATTGGCCAGCGCGGCGCGGGCCATTCCCTTGTAGTCCACGCCGCCATGCTCGAAAAAGCGCGTGTCTTCAATGGCCAGCACGGCGTCGGTCATCACCTTGGGGATGTCCTGGATGGGGGTCAGCGTGCGCCGCTCCTCACCGAACTCACCCAGCAGGGCGCCTTCGCTGGAGTACACGCGCAGCGGCAGCTTGGGCCGGTAGTCGGCCAGCTCGGACACGTCGGGCAGGTTGGGATAGGCCATGGCCAGGGCCACGGCCACGGTCAGCATCAAGGCCAGCGCGCCGGCGACGGCGATGCCCGCCAGCCATAGCAAGGCCTTGGGAAACCAGTGCATGGGCTTGGATGGGGCGGAGCGAGGCTTTGCAGCCTGGGGTTCTCGGGAGTCTGAAGACGGCATGTCGCAGGGAGTGCTGAGGAGTGCCGCATTATAAAAATGCGTGCCCCAGAAGGTCGGTAGGAGACGGCTGCACACGGTTGCCAGCATGGCCGCAAGCCACGCATCCTAAGCCAGGCGTGCAGGCCGACATGCAAGCAGGGGTGCATTCATGTCGCATTTGATGGCCCGCAATAATGTCTGTTTTTGGCCACTAGCGCCTAGCGTGCTCCGGTTGGCATGGTGAGCTGCGCGCAGTCTTGCTGATAGCATTCAACCTATATGTGAAGGTTTGTTGCGTTCTTTACATACACAAGAAGAGGGAGGGCAAGTTGATTGCTATGGGATCCTTATTCAGTCGCCAGCCCGCACCTTTGCTAGGCATCGACATCAGTTCTTCGAGCGCCAAGCTCGTTGAGTTGTCTCGTGCCAAGTCGGGCGAACTGTTGCTGGAGCGCTGTGCCATCGAACCGCTGGAGCGGGGATGGATCACGGACGGCAACATCGAAAAGTTCGATGAAGTGGCAGAGGCTGTACGGCGACTGGTCAAAAAAAGCGGCACGCGGACCAAGAACGTGGCCATGGCCTTGCCGGCCTCGGCCGTGATCACCAAGAAGATTTCGCTGCCGGACGGCATGAGCGAGCAGGAACTGGAGGTCCAGGTCGAATCCGAGGCCAATCAGTACATTCCTTTCTCGCTCGATGAAGTGAGTCTGGACTTCTGCGTCATAGGCCCGTCATCGAATTCACCCGGCGATGTGGACGTGCTCATTGCCGCATCGCGCCGCGAGAAGGTCCAGGACCGCCAGGGCCTGGCCGAGGCGGCTGGCCTCAAACCCATGGTCATCGACATCGAGCCCCATGCCTCCCGCATGGCGGCTGCACGGCTGATCGAGCGCCTGCCCAATCAGGGCAACAACGCCCTTGTGGCCTTGTTCGAGTTGGGCGCCATGACGACCAGCATGCAGATACTGCGCGACGACGAGGTGCTGTATGACCGGGACCAGGCTTTTGGCGGCGCACAGCTGACGCAACTGATCGCGCGCCAATATGGTTTCTCGCTCGAAGAGGCCGAGTCCAAGAAGCGCAGCGGTGAACTTCCGGAGGACTACGCGTCCGCCGTGCTCAAGCCCTTTGTACAAAGCATGACGCAGGAAGTGTCGCGCGCACTGCAGTTCTTTTTCACCAGTACGCCCCACAACCGCATAGACCACATCCTGCTGGCAGGCGGCTCGGCCCCACTTTCCGGCCTGTCCGAGGCCATCACGCAGCAAACGGGTTTTGCCTGCAGCCTTGCCAATCCCTTTGATGGAATGGAAGTCGGCAGCGGCGTACGCCTCAAGCGCATGTCGCGCGAGGCCCCCGCCTATCTGACCGCCTGCGGACTGGCCATGCGGAGGTTTGTCTCGTGATTCTGATCAATCTGCTTCCTCACAGAGAAGCAACGCGAAAGCGCCGCAAGGAGGCATTCCAGGCCACCATGGTCCTGTCGGCCCTGGTGGGGCTTTTGATCATTGGCGCGGTGTACTGGTGGTATCAGATGATGATCGAGGCCCAGCAGGCAAAGAACAGCATGCTGCGCGCAGAGATTACCGTGCTGGAGTCTCAGATCAAGGAAATTGCCGGGCTGGAGGATGAGATCACTGCCCTGCGTGCACGTCAGAAGGCCGTGGAAGACCTGCAGTCCGACCGCAATCTTCCGGTGCACATGCTCAACGAGCTGGTGGCCCAACTGCCCGATGGTGTCTACCTCAGCAGTATCAAGCAGGAAGGTCTGGTCGTTACCATGCAGGGCACGGCACAGTCCAATGAGCGGGTGTCCGAAATGCTGCGCAATCTCTCGGAGGGGACTCCCTGGATTTCCAAGCCTGAACTGGCGGAAATCGTGGCCAAGACGGTCAACGTCACGCCCAAGGACCAGCGCCGTGCTGCTGCGTTCAATCTGCGCTTTCAGCTGACGCGTGCCAGCGTGGCGGAGAAGGGGCTTTCAGCGGCTACCAACCCAGGAAAGTCCCAGTGATGGCCAAAAAGAAGAAGAACGACATCGACTTCTCCGCACTGCAGGAGAACATCCAGCGACAGTTCCGTGGTCTTGATCCCAATGATCCGTCGCGTTGGCCCATGCTTCCGCAGGCGCTTCTATGCATCGCCATTGCTTTGGGTGTTGCCGCCCTAATGTGGTATGTCCTGATCAAGGACTATGAGGACACCCTGGAGCAGGAGCGCACTACCGAAGTCACGCTGCGCCAGGACTTCAGCCAGAAGCTGTCCAAAGCCGTCAGCCTGGATGGCCTGAAGAAGCAGCGTGAACAGGTCCAGCAGTATGTGACGCAACTGGAAAAGCAATTGCCCAGCAAGGCGGAAATGGCTGCGCTGCTCTCGGACATCAATCAGGCAGGGCTGGGTCGCAGCCTGCAGTTTGAAACCTTCCGGCCTGGTGCGATGGTGGTCAAGGAGTACTACGCTGAGCTGCCCATTGCTTTGAAGGTGACTGGTCGCTTTCACGACATCGGATCATTCGCCTCCGATGTGGCCTACCTGTCGCGCATCGTGACCTTGAACAATCTGTCGATCGCACCTGTAGGCAAGGAGGGAGGCGAGGTCCTGAGCATGGAGGCGACGGCACGAACCTTCCGCTACCTGGATGCAGATGAGGTGCAGGCGCAACGCGCAGCGGCCGGGAAGGGCAAGAAATAATGAGACATATGCGTTTCAGCGGCTGGCTCATGTTGGCCGCCTGCCTGACCGCCTCAGGCTGCTCTTCTTCTGATCAGGAGGAACTACAGACCTGGATGGCCCAGGAAAGAGCCAATGCTAAGCCGCGTGTCAAGCCTTTGGAAGAGCCCAAGACCTTCACGCCCGAGGCCTATCTTGGTTCTGATGGCATGGATCCTTTCAACCCCATGAAGCTGATGCAGGTGCTGCGCAGGGAGTCTGCGCAGTCCAGCGCCAATACCAGCCTGATCGCCTCCGAGCTCAATCGACGCAAGGAACCGCTGGAGGCCGAGCCCTTGGATGCCATGACCATGGTCGGCAGTCTGGACAAAAAAGGCGTGCCCACGGCGCTTGTCAGGGTGGGGACCTTGCTGTACCAGGTTCGGGCAGGAAATTACCTGGGGCAGAACTACGGCAAGGTTACCCGGATCACGGAAACATCCATCCAGTTGCGGGAAATCGTCCAGGACGGCAGCGGCGACTGGATAGAGAGAAATAGCACACTGGAATTGCAGGAGGGAAGGAAATGATGGGCACACATCGCAGAATACTGCACAAGGCTCGCTGGGGAATCGCCGTCGGCGGTTGGTTTCTGGGCTCCTTGGCCTGGGCGCAGTCCGCGATAGAGTCGGTTTCCGGCTCCATCCAGGGAGGCACCGAGGTCGTGCGCATTGAGCTTTCCGAAGCGTTGGCGGCGGACCCCACCGGATTTGCAATCCAGTCGCCTGCGCGGATTGCCCTGGACTTTCCAGGTGCAACCAATGGCACGGGCAAATCTGTGGTCGAGCTCAATCAGGGCAACCTGCGCTCCATCAATATCGTGGAGGCGTCTGGCCGTTCCCGCTTAGTGCTGAATCTGAAGTCGGCGACTTCTTACCGTACTGAAAGGCAAGGCAAGGCCCTGCTGATACTGTTGGATCCAGTGGCAACATCCACGGCCGTGAAGCCTCCCGCACAGCAGGGAGTGTTTGAAGCCAAAGCAGTTGCTGGTACTGATGTCCAGCTCATTCGGGATGTTGATTTCCGTCGCGGCAGTGATGGCTCGGGCCGCATAGTCGTAGGTCTGAGCAGCAGTCAGGTCGGCGTGGATCTTCGACGCGAAGGCAAGGAGCTTGTGGTCGACTTCCTGCGCTCCTCCTTGCCTGAAGGTTTGCGCCGGAAGCTGGATGTGGTTGATTTTGGAACGCCGGTGCAGACGATTTCCTCCGTGCAGCAAGGTGAGTCGGTTCGCATGCGCATCGCTCCGGTTGGTGACTGGGAGCACAGCGCTTATCAGAGTGACAGCCAGTTTGTGATTGAAGTCCGTCAGAAAAAGGCGGATGTGAGCAAGCTGACGCAAGGTCCCGGCTACAGCGGTGAAAAGCTCTCTCTAAACTTCCAGAATATTGAAGTGCGGTCGCTGTTGCAGGTGATTGCTGATTTCACAAACTTCAATATCGTGACTTCGGACACGGTTTCCGGTGCATTGACCTTGCGCCTCAAGGATGTTCCCTGGGATCAAGCACTGCAGATCATCATGGACGCCAAGGGTCTGGGCATGCGCAAGTCCGGCTCGGTGCTCTGGATTGCACCCAAGGATGAGATCGATGCTCGGACCAAGCGAGACTTTGAGTCAGCAATGGAGATTCAGAAGTTGGAGCCACTTCGAACTCAAGGTTTTCAGTTGAATTACGCGAAGTCGGCAGATATTTTGCTGCAGATCACAGCAAATAATAGTGGGGGAGGGGTGGGTAATAGCGTTTCAAGCAGATTTTTGTCTGAGCGTGGGTCTGCTATTTCCGAGCCACGAACCAATCAGTTGTTTGTGACCGATACACCAGCAAAGCTGGAAGCAGTGAAGGCACTTTTGCTAACGCTGGATGTGCCAGTGCGACAAGTCCTAATTGAGGCTCGAATCGTTGAAGCCCGTGACACATTTGGGCGTGCACTGGGTGTCAGACTCGGTGGTGGCGATTTGCGTGCTCAACGAGGTGGCGATGGTGGATACGGCATTGGTGGAGATAATAGACTGGTTTTTGGAACTGGATATGAGAATGCAGTTGCTTCCAGTGGCTCGGGTGGAACGGTGAATACTTCGGGTAATTTTGTGAATTTGCCTGCTGCAAAACTTACTGGAGTAAGTGGTACAGGATCTTTTGCATTGTCTATTTTTAACTCCGCAGCTAATCGTTTTCTGGCTTTGGAGCTTTCTGCGATGGAGGCTGATGGTCAAGGGAAAATAATATCCAGCCCCAGGTTGGTGACCGCTGACCAGACGAAGGCTTTGATAGAGCAAGGTACGGAGTATCCTTATTCTGTGACGGCGCCCAATGGTGCCACCACAATCGCCTTTAAAAAAGCCGTGCTGAAGTTGGAGGTTACGCCTCAGATAACTCCGGAGGGAGATATCATTCTTGACTTGGATGTCAACAAAGATTCTCGAGGTGAGACCACAACCCAAGGTGTGGCAATTGATACAAAGCATATCAAAACACAGGTTCTTGTTCAAAATGGGGGCACTGTGGTGATTGGCGGTATCTTTGAGATGGAAGAGACCAATCAGGAAAGCAAAATTCCTTTTCTGGGAGATGTCCCTGTGCTTGGTCATCTTTTCAAGAGCCGAGTGCGAGAGTCCCAGAAGCGGGAAATGCTGGTGTTTATCACGCCAAAAATGATATCCGATGGTCTCAAGCGTTAATTAAAATTTCTGGGAGATAGTTGATGAAGAAGATCCTGCTAACAATGTTGGCGTCATGCGCGCTAGTCGCTTGTGGTGGCGGTGGTGGAAATCCAGGAACTCCTGGCAACGGTACAGGCGGAACGACGCCTGATGTAGCCAGTGTAGAGTTCCTGCTGGATAAGACTGTTATCGCAAACTCGGGAAGCGATGCAGCAACTATTACAGTGACTGCGCTGTCTGCCAGTAGAAATCCCGTGGCGAATGCGCCCGTCTCTGTGGTTTTATCTTCAGGTGTTTTTACACCTACTTCCAATGTGACGGATGCGTCAGGTCGAATGACTGGGAAAATCGAGATTGGTGGCGATCGTTCCAATAGAGATATTCGGTTTGATCTCAAGGCCGGTGCTCAGGCTGGTGCGGGTGTCGTTGCAGTCACCGGCAGTCAGATTGCATTGACCGTAGTTCCTTCTGCCCCAACCCCAGGACAGCCAGTGGAGGTGACGGCAAAAGTTGCAGATGTCAATGGGGCTGGAATTTCAGGAATTCCCGTTGTCCTCTCGGGATCTGTTCTCAGCGCAGCAATTACTGCCCAGACTGATACGTCGGGTGTGGCGAAGTTTTCTGCGTTTAACGCGCCTGGTGCTGCTCAGGTTTATTCTTTGCAAGCAAAGGCTTCGGGAGTAATTTCCAACGAGCAGATCACTGTTGCAGGCGGAGCTACCCAGGTGCCTGATGCTGTAGGCATTGTCAGCGCGGCAAGCCTTTCTATAGTGCCGAATACGGTTAAGCCGAATCTGGATGGTGGCCGAACCAATATGGCGCAGTTGCGTGCATTGTTCCTGGATAAGGATAATCGTGCGATTCCAAATATGCGAGTGCGTTTTGAGATCGTACCGCCTGGCCTGGGTTCTGGTGAGTCTATTTCGACAGGAAATCAGTCAGTTATTTCTAACGCAAGTGGTGTTGCCTTGGCCCAATATATCCCAGGTACACGAGTTAGCCCGACCGATGGCGTTAATGTAAGGATGTGCTACGGCCCTTCTGATGCATCTCTGTCCAGCGGTAAGTGCCCCGATTTCCGCGTTGGTACATTGACTGTGGCAAGTGAGCCAGTTTCCATCACTATTGGTGATAACAACGAGCTTGAAAAAGGCGCCAACAATCTTACTTATATCAAGAAGTTTGACGTTGCCGTCGCCAACGCGGCTGGCGAAGCGGTTTCGGATGCGGATGTGTCGGTCAGCGTAGATATTCTGCGTTACGGTTTTGGTCGGTATGACAATGTCAAGAATTTACATACCGAAGGGTCCGGTTTCTGCTTGAATGAAGATGTCAATCGCAATGGTAATTTGGACAGCGGTGAAGATGCCAATGGAGATGGCCGGTTGACTCCTCCAAAAGCGGATATTGTGGTTTCCTATTTCAATGGCCGTAAAACAGGAACCAATGGCCGCGTAATCGTGCAGGCGGAATATCCGCAGAACGTTGCCACCTGGCTGCTGTACAAGCTGACCGTCAGTTCCAATGCTGCCGGCTCCGAAGGTCGTGCCGAGCGCATCTTCCTTACCTCGTTCGTCGAAGGTGACCAGAAGAACGGCTCCTTCCTGACCTCGCCTTACGGAGTGACATCCGTCTGCCTGCCCGAGTGAACACGCCGGTGAATTCCGATCAAGGTCCTGCCTCGCTCCGTGCGCCGGTGGTGGCCCTGATCGGCCTGCCCGGCTCCGGCAAATCGACCATAGGGCGCCAGCTGGCGCGCCTGTGGTCGATGCGTTTTGTGGATTCGGACCATGTGATCGAGCAGCGCCTGGGCTGCAGCATCCGGGAGTTTTTCGAGCGCGAGGGCGAGCAGGCTTTTCGAGACATGGAGTCGCAGGTCATTGATGAGCTGTCCGCCTCCACATCCAGCCTGCTGCTGTCCACGGGTGGTGGCGTGGTGCTGCGCGAGCAAAACCGCCGCCATCTGCATGCGCGCACCCAGGTCTTCTATCTGGATTGCACGCCAGAGGCCATCGCCGCGCGGCTGCGCAATGATGTGACGCGGCCCTTGCTGCAGGTGGAAGATCCGGCACTGCGCCTGCGGGAGCTGCTGCTGCAACGCGAGCCGCTTTATCTGGAGACGGCTCACTTCGTGATCCAGACATCGGGTCTGTCTGTGGCGCAGGCCGCCCAGCGCATACGCATGCAGGCGGAACTGGCCTGAGCGGCAGCCCGCTGGAACACCAAAGGCCTCGGCACTTGCCGGGGCCTTTTTCTTTAAGATCGGCGGTTGCCGGGCGCGCTGCCGTGTCGCGCAATTCCTTTCACTCTTTCTGCCTTGGAGCGACACCATCTTGCCCACCGCTTCCTCCTTGCCTGCTGCCCAGGTCGTGACCATCGACCTGGGTGACCGTTCCTATCCGATCACCATCGGCACCGGCCTGCTGGACCAGGCCGCGACCTATGCCGCCCTGCCTTCTGCGGCCCAGGCCGTGATCGTCAGCAATGATGTGGTCGCGCCGCTCTACGAGCCCGCACTGCGTCGCGTGCTGGATCAACGCTACCGCAGCGTACGTACCGTGGTGCTGCCCGATGGCGAGGCCCACAAGGACTGGCAGACGCTGAACCTGATCTTTGACGACCTGCTGTCCGGCGGCTGCGACCGCAAGACCGTGCTGTTCGCGCTGGGCGGCGGCGTCATCGGCGACATGACGGGCTTTGCCGCCGCCAGCTACATGCGCGGCGTGCCCTTCGTGCAGGTGCCCACCACGCTGCTGTCGCAGGTGGATTCGTCGGTGGGTGGCAAGACCGCCATCAACCATCCGCTGGGCAAGAACATGATCGGCGCCTTCTACCAGCCGCAGCTGGTGGTTTGCGACCTGGCCTCGCTGGACACGCTACCCGTGCGCGAGCTGAGCGCCGGCCTGGCCGAGGTCATCAAGTATGGGCCGATCGCCGACATGGACTTCCTGGCTTGGCTGGAGGAGAACATGGACGCCTTGCTCGCCCGCGACCGCACGGCACTGGTGCACGCGATCAAGCGCAGCGTGGAGATCAAGGCCTGGGTGGTGGGCCAGGACGAGAAAGAGGCCGGATTGCGCGCCATTCTCAATTTCGGCCACACCTTCGGGCATGCGATCGAAGCCGGCATGGGCTATGGCAACTGGCTGCACGGCGAAGGCGTGGGCGCCGGCATGGTCATGGCGGCCGAGCTGTCGCAGCGCCTTGGCCTGGTGGATGCCGCCTTTGTGCAAAGGCTGCGCGTGCTGATCGAACGTGCGGGCCTGCCCGTGCGTGGCGCCGTACTGGATGCGCGTGACAACGCTGGCCGCTATCTGGAGCTGATGCGCGTGGACAAGAAGTCCGAGGCGGGCGAGATTCGCTTCGTTCTCATCGACGGGCCGGGAAAGGCCGTCATGCGCTCGGCACCCGATGCTTTGGTGCGCGAAGTCATAGACGCCTGCTGCGCCTGACGCGCGGCGCCGGGGGCAAGCCGGAACTGCTAGAGTGCCCTTGTCAGCATGATGAGGCGATCGAATGCAGAAACAGGCCCTGGCCCCCTATGCCTGCAACCCGGCGTTCAGCCGGGGGCGGCGTTTCCCGGAGGCGCCTGCTCCCACGCGCAGCGATTACCAGCGCGACCGGGACCGCATTGTCCATTCCTCGGCGTTCCGGCGTCTGGTCTACAAGACCCAGGTCTTCGTCAACCATGAAGGCGACCTGTTCCGCACACGGCTGACGCATTCGCTGGAGGTGGCCCAACTGGGCCGCTCGGTCGCCCGGTCGCTGCAACTGGACGAGGATCTGGTCGAAGCCATCTGCCTGGCCCACGATCTGGGCCACACCCCCTTCGGCCATGCGGGCCAGGACGCGCTCAATGCCTGCATGCAGCCGCACGGCGGCTTCGAGCACAACCTGCAAAGCCTGCGCGTGGTGGACCGACTGGAGGAGCGCTATCCGGCCTTTGACGGGCTCAACCTGAGCTTCGAGACGCGCGAGGGCATTCTCAAGCACTGTTCGCGCACCAATGCCGAGCACCTGGAAGCGCGGGAGCCCGGTGGCGTGGCCCAGCGCTTTTTGCTGGGCCGGCAGCCTTCGCTGGAGGCCCAGCTGTGCAATCTGGCCGATGCCATTGCCTACAACGCCCATGACGTGGACGATGGCGTGCGCTCCGGCCTGATCACCATGGCACAGCTGTGCGAGGCCGTTCCCTTGTTCGCGCGCTATCACGATGCAACGCTGGCCGAGCACCCCCAGCTGGGCATGCCGTTGGCCGAGCGCCGACTGCTGTACGAAAGCATCCGCCGCATGCTCAGCGACCAGGTCTATGACGTGATCGCCGCCACGCAGCAACGCATTGCTCAGGCACGGCCCTGTTCGGTCGATGAGGTGCGCGCACAGGCTGGCCCCCTGGTGGGCTTCAGCGATACCATGAGGCAGCAGTCGTTGCAGCTCAAGCAGTTCCTGTTCCGCAATCTCTATCGCCATGAACAGGTGATGAAGACCATGGACGGCGCGCAGCAGGTGGTGGCCGAGCTGTTTGCGGCCTACATGGTGGAGCCCGATCGCATGAAGCCGCGTTTCGTGCAGCGGGCCATGCTGGCCGAGGACGTATCGGCGCGTGCGCGGGTGGTGGCCGACTTCATCGCCGGGATGACGGATCGCTACGCGGCCCGGGAGCATGAGCTGCTGACAGGCCTGCGCCTGCTGGGCTGAGAAATCCGAGCACCGGCATCGCCTAGGCGGCGCGGCTAGAATGCGGACCCTGCGTGACAGGGCAGGGAAGGGTTCCTGGACGGTTTCGCAATGTCTGGGGGCGCAGTGCCCCCGTTCGCATTTTTGAAGGGCACAGCCATGACCGATACCAACCACGAGATTCGCGCGGCCGAGTTTCCGCCTGTCACCGTGATCGAGGATACGGTGCACTGGCTCGAAAAGGCCGTGATCGGCCTGAACCTGTGCCCCTTCGCCAAGGGCGTGCACATCAAGGGCCAGATCCACTACACGGTCAGCCAGGCCACCGACGCCGAGGGCGTGGCGGCGGATCTGCACCGCGAGCTGGAGGCGCTGGCCGAGGCCTCGCCCGAGAAGCGCGACACCACGCTGCTGATCCTGCCCCATGCGCTGCAGGAGTTCCTGGACTTCAACGACTTCCTCGAAGTGGCCGACGCCATGGTCGAGGAGCTGGACCTGGGAGGCATCCTGCAGGTGGCCTCGTTCCATCCGCAGTTCCAGTTCGAGGGCACCGAAGCGGACGACGTCACCAACTGCACCAACCGCTCGCCCTATCCCACGCTGCACCTGCTGCGCGAGGACAGCATAGACAAGGCGGTCGAAGCATTCCCCGAGGCGGAGTCCATCTACGAGCGCAACATGGAGACGCTGGAGAAGATCGGCATCGAAGGCTGGCTGGACATGGGCGTGGGCGCGCGCTGCCCCGTGGCGCATGCAGCCAAGCCGGGCGCAGCCGAATGAAGGCGCGCCAAGGCAAGCCTGCCGCGAAACCCGAGCAGGATGTGACCGAGCAACTGGGCCTCAAGCCCGGCCAGTCCATCGAACTGCTCAAGGCGCTGCACATCCTCACGCGCGAAGGCAAGATCAACCAGGATTCGCGGCGCAAGCTCAAGCAGGTCTACCACCTGTACCAGTTCATCGCCCCCATCCTCGAAGAACTGTCGGCCGACGACCATGCGGTCACCCTGGCCGACCACGGTGCCGGCAAGTCCTACCTGGGCTTCATCCTCTACGACCTGTATTTCAAACCGCTGGGGCGCGGCCACATCTACGGCATAGAGACGCGCGCGCCGCTGGTGGAGGCGTCGCAGAAGCTGGCCACCGAGCTGGGCTTCGACCGCATGGGCTTCCTCAACATGTCGGTGGCCGAATCCACGCATGCCGACTTCATGCCTGCGCAATTCGACGTGGTCACGGCCCTGCACGCCTGCGACACAGCCACCGACGACGCCATCGCCTTCGGCCTGGAGAAGAAAGCCAAGGCCATGGTGCTGGTGCCCTGCTGCCAGGCCGAGGTCGCTGCCTGCCTGCGCCAGACCAAGGCGCTGAGCCTGACGCGCACGCCGCTGGCAGAACTGTGGCGCCATCCCATACATACGCGCGAAATGGGCAGCCAGCTCACCAACGTGCTGCGCTGCCTGTACCTGGAAGCCTGCGGCTACCAGGTCACCGTGACCGAGCTGGTCGGCTGGGAGCACAGCATGAAGAACGAGCTGATCATTGCGCGTTACACGGGGCAGAAAAAGCGCAGTTCCGTCGAGCGGCTCCGTGCAATCCTCGAAGAGTTTGGCTTGTCAGGGTCTGCACTGGCGCACCGCTTTGGCCAATAGTGATACAGATTGCTGCGCAAGGTGTGCGCACCTGACTCTTTGTGTGGCGTCTGATTTTTATTTTGGATAGCTATTGGGTGAGCGATAGATGTAATTTTTTGAGTATCGAGGTTTGTGGATAATGGTGCTCGGATATATTTGTTAGCTCTCACCATCGGTGGAAGTTCCACAGCTTCAAATAGATACAAGGCAGAAAATGTATAGATACTCGCTATGGCTGGCACTCTCTCTGGTAGCTTGCGGTGGTGGCGGAGGTGGGGATACGACGCCACCAAAGCCCACTGAGCCTGAAAATGGTTGGTTGACGTTTGACAAGCCGGATGTCGTGGTGCTCCAGGGCGATTCGGAGCAAGTTACGGTGAAGGCTACGTCTACCAAGGCGCTTTCCGCGCCGCTGAATGTGCGTGTCGATGCTACGGATGAGTTCGTTTCTGGTACGACGGTTACCTATGAAAAGATCGCAGGTTTCGAGTTCAATCTGAGTACAGCTACTAGTGCACCGGTTGGCAAGCGCAGCGGCGTATTGAAGGTCTTTTTGTGCAGTGATGATGCACGCGTATGCAACTCACCCTATCCAGGCTCGCCCTGGACCGTTCCCTATGAAATCGAGGTGGTCTCCAAGGCTTTGAAGCAGACCCCGCTGGCCATGCTGCCTGGTGCTGTGGCTTGGAACAACTTGGGTGGCAATGCTGCGCGCACGGGTTATGTGCCGACCAATATCACCTTGAGTCCGGCTAATTTTTCCTTGCGCTGGGCAAAGCGGGGAGGACCTTCAACCTCAATGTGGAGACTGACAGAAGCCGTCGTGGTCGATGGACGGGTTTACACAGGCGGTAATAGCCTTCGTGCCTATGGAGAAGCCGACGGCACGCTGCTCTGGGGGTCGTCGTTTAACTCTGGCCCAGCGGTTGTCAGCCAGGGCAACGTATTTTCTTATGCGGATGAAACGACTTTTGCTCCCAATCGTCTGTATGTGCGCAATGCCGTGACTGGATCCTCGGTGAACACGCCCGATCACTACGAAGGACAGGAAGACCGCTCGTTGCTGGTTGCGGATGATGACTCGGTCTATGCCCCGTTCACCTTCAGAATGACGGCTGTGGACGGTATTGTGGCGTGGCGGGATTATGCGCCCATGCGCAGTCTGCCTTCCAGGGCTTCCGATCGGTTGTATATGGCAGATGCGTCCAACGTCTATGCCCGGGATATCAAGGATGGCAGAGAGATAGCGCGCATTGCAACCGGAGGTGAGCAAAGGGAAGTCCGCAGGGCGACCGGTACCCTCGCCGATGGTCAGGATCGCGTGCTAGTCTCGCATTTCAACCAGGGCAATGCCTCGCTTGGCAGCTACTCGATTGGGCAAAAGCAAAAACTCTGGGATGTCGAGGCTTCCTTTCTGAGCCGCCCAGCCTTGGCGGACGATACGGTCTATGTAGTCAATGTGCCGCAGCCCGCCAAGGGCGTCGCCACGCTGGAGGCGCGTTCATCGGCAACAGGTGCCGTGGTCTGGTCCACGCCGCTGCCTGATGCCGTGGTGCCGGTCGGCGAGGAGGCTGTCTATCACGTTGCTGTGGTCGGCAACTTGGTCTTTGTGTCTTCTGACCGTAAATTCGGGGCGTCCACCTACGCGATTGACCGTTCCAGCCATGCTATTGGCTGGCGCCATCCCGTCAATGGAAGTCTGGCAGTTTCCGACAACGGCATCCTGTATGTCGCGCAGGCGCTCGACGCCAGCCTGTTCGCCATCAATCTGCGTTGATGTAGTAAGGGAAAGCGGCTGGAAATTCGAGCCGCTTTCTTATTTGCTCTTGTATTTCCGCTGGCGAGGTCTTTTTTCTCAGCGCGTTGCGCGATACCAGGCGATGCCATCGGCATCGATGCTGCGCTCCACCTGCCCTGCATGCATCAGGTGGTTGAGGCAGGCCAGGCTCTCGCCCGTGGCCATGCCCAGCAGGGCGGGGCTGGATTCGCTGATGGGGCGTGAGAACAGGGCGCCGAAGACATCGACGGCGCGACGCGGTTCGGCCAGTGCGGCCAGCAAGCGGGCGTTGGCGCGTTCCTGGCCTGCGGCCAGTGAATCGATGCGTGCATGCAGGCCGCGAAAGCAATCGCCATGCGCGGGCAGGACGAGCACATCGTCGGGCACTTCGCGCCTGACCTTTTCCAGAGAATCCATCCAGTCGGCCATGGGGTTGGCGTCTGGCTCCATGGCATGGACCGAGACGTTGGACGAGATGCGCGGCAGTACCTGGTCGCCCGAGATCAACAGCTTGAGATCGGGGCAGTAGAGGCTGGCGTGCTCGGGCGAGTGGCCGCTGCCGACCACCACGCGCCACAGGTGCTTTCCTATGCGCAGTTCCTCTCCGTCGTGCAGGCGGCGGTAGCTGTCGGGAAGGGCGTGGATGTGCTTGCCGAAATTGCCGAAGCGGGCGCGGTAGGACTCCAGCGCGCTGTCACTCCAGCCTGCGCGGCGGTAGAAGGCGATGGCGTCGGGCGGCGCCTCGCGGCTGCAGTCCGAGACCACGACGCGGCAGTTCAGATATTCCAGGCGCGTCATGTACAGCGGCACATGGAACTTGCGCGTCAGCCAGCCGGCCAGGCCCACATGGTCGGGGTGCATGTGGGTGACCAGCACGCGCGTCAGCGAGCGGCCATCGGTGGATTGGGAGAACAGCGCGCGCCAGGTGGCCACGCCTTCGTCGGTGCGCGCACCGGTATCGACGATGGCCCAGCCCTCGCCGTCATCGATGGCCCAGAGATTGATGTGATCCAGCGCATAGGGCAGGGGCATGCGTATCCAGAGCACGCCGGGTGCGACCTCCAGCGTCTGCCCGCGCTGCGGTGGCGCCTCGAACGGGTAGTCGAGCACCGGCTTGGGCGGCGCATCCGTGGCGTGCGAGGCGTTCGGGGCTTGGGCTTTCTGGTCCATGGGGTTCCTTGTTCAGTCGCGGGGGTGGCCGGGTGCTCCCCGGCTGGCAGCGCATCCCCGCAACGATACGCCTGCCGCTGCTGCCTTGCTGTCACGGGCTCGTCACAGGTCGCTCCTACAGTGCACGGGTCAATCAACAGGGGGAGGGCGCGGCCGTGCTGCGGGGTCCCCTGCCTACAGAGGGATATCCGCATGAAATTGAAGATGTTGTGCAGCGCGCTGGCTGGTGCCTCGCTGCTGTTGAGCGCCTGTGGCGGCAGCGACGGTTCGTCCGCAGCCGCTCCGACCAAGAACGTGCTGTTCTTCCTGGGTGACGGCATGGGCATCACCACCATGACCGCCGCGCGCATCTACAGCGTGGGCGAAGACGGTGAGCTGACCATGGACAAGCTGCCCGAGACGGCCTTCGTCCACACCTTCTCGAACGACGCCCAGGTGACGGACAGCGCGCCCTCGATGGCCGCCTACATGACCGGCGTGAAGATGAACAACGAAGTCATCTCCATGACGCCCGACACCAAGGCCACGGACGCTGCGGGCAAGGCCTATCACACCAACTACGACAGCACCTGCCCCAGCGGCAACGGTCAGGCCGTTCCCACGCTGCTCGAGCAGATGAAGTCCGCCGGCTACGGCACGGGCGTGGTCTCCACCGCGCGCATCACGCATGCCACGCCGGCAACCACCTACTCGCACGTCTGCCACCGCGATGCGGAGAACACCATCGCCGCGGCCCTGGTGCCCGGCGGCTCCGGCTACAACAGCAAGCTCGGTGACGGCGTGGACGTGATCCTGGGTGGCGGCTCCTACTACTTCACGCCCAAGGCCGACGGCGGCCGCCGCAACGACAGCCGCAACCTGATCGCCGAGTTCAAGACGCAGAAGTACAGCTACGCCGCCAACAAGAGCGAGTTCGACAAGCTGCCCGTGGACGGCAGCAAGATCGCCGGCCTGTTCACCAAGGACCACATGGCCTATGACCTGGACCGCGATGCGACCAAGGAACCGAGCCTGGCCGAGATGACGGGCAAGGCCATCGACGCACTGTCAGCCAAGAAGAAGGGCTTCTTCCTGATGGTGGAAGGCGGCCGCATCGACCATGCGCTGCACGCCACCAACGCGCGCCGCGCGCTGCAGGACACCGTGGCCTTCGACAACGCCATCCAGACCGCGCTGGACAAGATGGCCAAGCTCGATCCGGGCCTGAAGAACACGCTGATCGTCGTCACCGCCGACCATGACCACACGCTGCACCTGAACGGCTATGCCGCGCGCACCGGCAAGACCGAGGCCGGCAAGCCCGGCGTGCTGGGCCTGGTCAAGAACTACGTGGACGGCAAGGCCTCCACCGATGTGGACGGCAATCCCTACACCATCCTGGGCTTCGGCAACGGTCCCAAGCGCCTGGCCACGCGGGGTCCCATCGACGCAGCCTCGCTGGAGAGCCCCGACTACCTGCAGGAGGCCGTGGTGCCCCTGGCCTCCGAAACCCACGGCGGCGGCGACGTGTTCCTGGGCGCGCAAGGCATGGGTGCCGATACGTTCTCGGGCGTGATCGACAACACGGCCGTGTTCAACCTGATCAAGAAGAGCATCGGCTTGCAATGAAACACCCCCTGAGCGACTGCGTCGCTTCCCCCTCTCTCGCTTCGCGGGAGGGGGACGACGCCCTCGCTGCGGGGCGGCCCTTGCTCGGCGTCCGCCGCCTGGGCCACGCCGGTTTCATGCGGTCCTAGCACGCTGTACGACCAGGGTCTTGTACCGCAATCAAGGCATTCAAAGTATTCAAGGAATTCCACATGCATCCGATCCTCCAAAAGACCTCCCTCGCCCTGGCTGCGGCCGGCGCGCTGGCGCTGCTGGCTCCCGCCGCCCATGCGGCTGGCGAGGCCAAGAACGTCATCTTCTTCCTCGGCGACGGCATGGGCCCGGTCACCGTGACCGCCGCGCGCATCTACAAGGGTGAGAAGCAGCTGGCTGCCAATCCCACGGCACTGACCAGCAGCGAGCGCGCCACGCTGACCATGCAGTCCCTGCCTTACGCCAGCCGCGTCAAGACCTTCTCGCGCGATGGCCAGACCACGGACAGCGCGCCTTCGATGGCGGCCTACATGACCGGCGTGAAGATGAACAACGAAGTCATCTCCATGTCGGCCGAGACCCTGGCCTATGCGGCCAACGGCCAGCAGTACATCAACGGCGAGGACACCACCTGCCCGGCCGGCAACGGCCAGCCCGCGCAGACCCTGCTGGAACTGTCCAAGGCCAAGGGCCGTGCCGTGGGCGCCATCTCCACCACGCGCGTGGGCCATGCGACGCCTGCGGCCACCTACGCCCACATCTGCAACCGCAATGGCTACAACAGCATTGCCGAGCAGTCCGTGCCCGGCCATGCCAACTACAACGCCAAGCTGGGCGACGGCATCGACGTGCTCATGGGCGGCGGCCAGCGCAACTACCTGCCCAAGTCGGTCAACCCCAGCAGCAAGCGCACGGACACGGCCAACCTCGTGGACATGATGAAGGCCAAGGGCTACGCCTATGTCGCCAAGGGCAGCGAGCTGGCGGCCCTGGACGCGACCAAGGCCCCCAAGCTGCTGGGCCTGTTCACGCAAAGCGAAATGGCCTACGAGCTGGACCGCGTCAAGCAAAAGCTGGACGAGCCCAGCCTGGCCGACATGACCGGCAAGGCGCTGGACGTGCTCAGCCGCAATGACAAGGGCTTCTTCCTGATGGTGGAAGGCGGCCGCATCGACCACGCACTGCACGGCACCAATGCCAAGCGCGCGCTGGAAGACACGCTGGCCTTCGACCGCGCCATCGAGACCGCCATGGCCTACATGGAAAAGAAGGACCCGGGCCTGAAGAACACGCTGATCGTCGTCACGGCCGATCACGACCACAACATGGTGTTCAACGGCTACTCCAAGATCGGCAACCCGATCCTGGGCAAGGTGCAGGACTACCAGACCGGCCAGATGGCCAAGGCCCAGGACGGCAAGCCCTACACCACGCTGGCCTTCGGCAACGGCGGACGTCCTAACGCCACGGCCTCCAGCCAGGTCAATGCCGAAGATGGCAACAAACCCTGGATCGCTCCCACGCGCGGCGCCTCGCGCGACGACGTGACGGCCGTGGACACCACGGACGACAACTACCTGCAGGAAGTCGGCCTGAACCTGGGCACGCCGGGCTCCGAGACCCATGGCGGCGGCGACGTGATGCTGTTCGCCGGCGGCGCGGGCGCCAAGATCTTCAAGGGCACGATGGACAACACCAAGGTGTTCTCCAAGGTCCGCGAAGCCGCTGGACTGTAATTGTTTCTTCCTTCGTTGGCTGCTTGCCAACCCCTGGCCGGAGCCGTGGCACATGCGTGTGCCCGGCCCCGGTTTTTTCGCATTGGCTGGATTCCATGACGCTTTCCCTTCCGGCGCCGCGCGCGGCGCGCCACATCTACGCGGCCGCGCTGCTGGCCTGTTCCGTCTCCGCAGCATGGGCCGCCGAGCCGGCCAAGGCGGCGGCATCCGCACCCACGGCCGCAGTCCCTGCGGATTCCGTGGCGCGCACCACGGCCGCCGTACAGGCCACGCCCGAAGCCGACCTGCGCATCACCTACGAAGCCATGAGCGTGGGCAGCGACGGCGTGCAGCGCAGCAGCGTCTATACCAACCGCGTCTACCGCCGCAAGGCCCAGCTGTGGATAGAGCGCGAAATGCCCGCCGCCCTGCGCCAGAGCCAGGACCACGGCCATGACCACGCCCATGGCCCGCACGCCGGCCACGCCCATGACGAAGCCCGCGCCGCACCCCTGTCCATCCGCCGCGCCGATGACGGCAAGGTCGGCGTGGAAGTCATCCTGGCCAAGCTGCGCCGCGTCATCAGCGTGGACCTGGCCCACCACGGCAACGTCGGCTACGGCGGCTCCTTCGACAACGTGTACTGGATCGTGCCTCCCACCGCGCTGCAGGGCATGGAGCGCGTGGGCAAGCCACACAACGGCGTGCAGCGCTACCGCGGCACGGCAGGCGAACAGACCACCGTCATCGACTGGGACGTGGCCAACCAGTTCGCCCGCCGCGTGGAACGCAGCGACTCCCACGGCACCGAGCGCATCGTCGTCACCGCCACCAAGCTGCCCGCCCCGCTGGCCCAGCCCTGGAAGACCATCGAAGGCTATGACAAGGGCGACTACTCCGATCTGCTGGATTGAAATGATTACCCCCTGAGTCGCTTCGCGCCTTCCCCGTTGCACGGCGCCCTCGGTGCGGGGCGGCGCGGCCGGCTCAGGCCCTTCCTCGGTGTCCCTGAGTTGGGCCGCGCTCGTTCGTGCGATGTGGGCGGTGCTTAGCAATAGGTCGGTGCTCCAATGAAAAAGAGCTGCACGCAGCAGCTCTTTTATACGGAAACGAAGGTCAGACTTGCGCCCCGGAGTCCTTGACGACCTTGCTCCACTTGGCGGACTCGGCCTTGATATAGGTGAGGAACTCGGCCGGCGTGTCGATCACGACATCACCGCCTTGGTCGTTGATCTTCTTGACCACGGCCGGGTCCTTGAGCACCTTGGCAATGGCCGTGTACAGGCGCTGCTGCACGGCGGCGGGCGTCTTGGCCTGAGTCCAGAGGCCGAACCACGAAGTGGCCTCGTAGCCGGGCACACCGGCTTCGGCCACGGTGGGCACATCGGGCAGTTCGGGCGAGCGCTTGGCGGTGGTCACGGCGATGGGACGCAGCTTGCCCGAGCGCACATGCTGGATGGCCGAGGGCATGTTGTCGAACATGATGGCTATCTGGTTGCCCAGCAGGTCGGTGATGGCCGGGGCGCTGCCCTTGTAGGGCACGTGCACCATGTCCAGGCCCGTCATGGAGCGGAACAGCTCGCCCGACAGGTGGATGGAGCTGCCGCTGCCCGAGGAGCCGTAGTTCAGCTTGCCGGGATTGGCGCGCGCGTAGGCGATCATTTCCTTGACGGTCTTGAACGGCTGGCTGGGGTGGGCCACCAGCAGGTTGGGCACGTTGGCCACGCGCGTCAGGGGCGAGAAGTCCTTGATGGGGTCGAAGCCGGGCTTGGCGTAGAGCGCGGCATTGATGGCATGCGTGCCCACGGTGCCCATGAACAGCGTGTAGCCGTCGGCCGGTGCACGCGCGGCGGCCACGGCGCCGATGTTGCCGCCCGCGCCGGGCTTGTTGTCCACGATCACGGTCTGGCCCAGTTCCTGCTGCAGCGCCTGGGCGACGATACGCGCCAGGATGTCGGTGGTGCCGCCAGCGGCGAAGGGCACGAGGATGGTGATGGGCTTGCTGGGGAAGCCGTCCTGGGCCAGGGCGGCGGTGCCGGACAGGGCGCCGAGGGCGGTCAGGGATGCGGCGGCCAGCGCCTGCAGGCCACGGCGGCGGGTGAAGTGGGTGGTTTGATCGGACATCGAGAGGTCTCCTGATTCGGCAATAAGGTGGATGGCCGGGCCCGGCAACGCCGGTCTGGGCCAGGGCAAGGCCCTGTGTGGCGCCCGCCTGTGCAGGCGGGCGCTTCCAGTGGTTCTTCTTGAAGGGTGTTGTGCCTGGGAAGGCGTTCGGTCAGATGGTCGGTCCGACGTTCGGTCAGACGGGCGCCACGCCCAGCGTGGTGCCGCCGCAGATGTAGAGCACCTGGCCGGTGACGAAGCCGTTGTCGGGCGACAGGAAGAACAGCGCGGCACGGGCCACGTCTTCCGGTGTGCCCATGCGGCCCACGGCAATGCTGTTGAGGATGCGCTGGGTCTGCGGCGCGCCCTCGGGGTTGCTCTTGGTGAACAGCTCGGTGGCGATGGGGCCGGGGCCCAGGGCGTTGACCGTGATGCGGTCGCGGCCCAGTTCCATGGCCAGGGTGCGCGTCAGGCCGATCAGGCCGGCCTTGGTCGCCGAGTAGACGATGCGGTCAGGCTTGCCCAGCGCGGCGCGCGAGGACATGTTCACGATGCGCCCCTCGCCGCAGGCACGCAGTGTGGGCAGGAAGGCCTGGACCAGCAGCATGGGCGCGCGCAGGTGCAGTCCCACCACGTCGTCGAGATGCTGGGTGCTGGCGTTGTCGATGGTGCCGGGGCGCGTGGCGCCCGCGTTGTTGACCAGGGCCACCACGTTGTGCGCGGCGGCAATGCGGGCTGCCGCCTCGGCGGTGGCCTGCTCGCTGGTCAGGTCGGCCTGGTAGCTCACCAGCAGCGGATGGCTCCAATCGGGCAGCACGTAGTCGAGGTTGACCACGGCGCGGCCCTGGGCCAGCAGGGCCTCGGCGATGGCACGGCCGATGCCGTTGCTGGCGCCGCTGACCACGGTGACGGGTGTCTTGTTATCCACGGTGCTCATCGCAGTCTCAGACCTTTTCCAGGATCACGGCAATGCCCTGGCCCACGCCGATGCACATGGTGCACAGCGCGTAGCGGCCGCCCAGCGTGTGCAGCTGGTTCACGGCGGTGGTGGCCAGGCGCGCGCCCGATGCACCCAGCGGATGGCCCAGCGCAATGGCGCCGCCCCATTGGTTGACGCGGCGGTCATCGTCGGCAATGCCCAGATCGCGCAGCACGGCCAGGCCCTGCGCGGCGAAGGCTTCGTTCAGCTCGATCACGTCCATCTGCTCCAGCGTCAGGCCGGTCAGGGCCAGCACCTTGCGCACGGCGGGCGCCGGGCCGAAGCCCATGATGCGCGGGGCCACGCCGGCCACGGCCATGCCGACCACGCGGGCGCGGGGCACCAGGTTGTATTGCTGGGCGGCTTCCTCGTTGGCCAGCAGCAGGGCGCAGGCGCCGTCGTTCACGCCGCTGGCATTGCCGGCCGTCACCGTGCCATCCGAGCGCACCACGCCCTTGAGCTTGGCCAGCGCCTCGATGGTGGTGGCGCGCGGATGTTCGTCCTGGCTCACCACGATGGCGTCGCCCTTCTTCTGGGCAATGGACACGGACACGATTTCCTTGGCCAGGTAGCCGGCCGCGATGGCGGCGGCGGCCTTTTGCTGGCTGGCCAGGGCCATGCGGTCCTGGGCTTCGCGCTCGATCTTGAAGTCGTCGGCCACGTTCTCTGCCGTCTCGGGCATGGAGTCCACGCCGTACTGCTGCTTCATCAGCTTGTTGACGAAGCGCCAGCCGATGGTGGTGTCGTACACGGCGTTGCTGCGGCTGAAGGCGCTTTCTGCCTTGGGCATGACGAAGGGCGCACGGCTCATGCTTTCCACGCCGCCCGCGATCATCAGGCGGGCCTCGCCCGCCTTGATGGCGCGCGCGGCCGTGCCCACGGCGTCCAGGCCCGAACCGCACAGGCGGTTGATGGTGGCGCCCGGCACATCGATGGGCAGGCCGGCCAGCAGGGCGGACATGCGCGCCACGTTGCGGTTGTCTTCGCCGGCCTGGTTGGCGCAGCCGTAAAGCACGTCGGCCACGGCCGTCCAGTCCACGCCGGGGTTGCGCTCCATCAGCGCCTTGATCGGCACGGCGCCGAGGTCATCGGCACGCACCGGGGACAGGGCGCCACCGTAGCGGCCGAAGGGGGTGCGGATGGCGTCGCAGATGAAGGCCTGGTTGGACTGGCTCATGGTGTCTCCTGGGAAAAGAATGAAGAGGTGCCTGGGTGCGCCGCAGCGCACCCACTGGATGGGGAGCTGAGGGATCAGGCCGTGGCCGTCGCGTCCTTGATGGGCAGGCCCACGATGGACTGCAGCTCGGCGTGCGAGAGGCCGGGCACGGTGTCGATCAGGCGCAGGCCCTCGGGCGTGCATTCCAGCGTGCACAGGTCGGTGTAGATGCGCTTGACGCAGGACAGGCCCGTGAGCGGATAGCTGCAGGCCTCGACGACCTTGCATTCGCCGGTCTTGGTCAGCAGGTCCATCATCACCCAGGTCTGGCGTGCACCCACGGCCAGGTCCATGGCGCCGCCCACGGCGGGAATGGCACCGGCCTCGCCCGTGCTCCAGTTGGCCAGGTCGCCCGTGGCCGAGACCTGGAAGGCGCCCAGCACGCAGATGTCCAGGTGGCCGCCGCGCATCATGGCGAAGCTGTCGGCATGGTGGAAGTAGCAGCCGCCCGGCAGCAGGGTGACGGGCTGCTTGCCCGCATTGGTCAGGTCATAGTCCTCCTGGCCTTCGGCGGGCGCCGGGCCCATGCCCAGGATGCCGTTCTCGCTTTGCAGGATGACCTCGCGGCCGGCCGGGATGTGGTTGGCGACCTGGGTGGGCATGCCGATGCCCAGGTTGACATAGGCGCCGTCGAAGATGTCTTCGGCCACGCGCCGGGCCAGCTCTTGCTTGCTGCGTTTCTGGTAGCTGCTCATGCTCTTGCTTTCGGCGGTTGGGGCGCTCATGCGGTTTTCTTGAAGCCGCCGGCCTGGGTGGCCACGCGGTCGATCTTCACGATCTGGCTCACGTAGATGCCGGGCGTGACCACGGCCTCGGGGTCCAGCGCGCCCAGCTCCACGATCTCGTGCACGGTGGCGATCGTGTGCTTGGCCGCCGTGGCCATCACGGGTCCGAAGTTGCGGGCCGACATGCGGTAGGTCAGGTTGCCCCAGCGGTCGCCCTTCTCGGCCTTGACCAGTGCCACGTCGCCGTGGATGGGATGCTCCAGCACATAGTGCTTGCCGTTGATCTCGCGCGTTTCCTTGCCGTTGGCCAGCTCCGTGCCATAGGCCGTGGGGCAGAAGAAGCCGCCGATGCCGGCGCCGGCAGCGCGCAGGCGCTCGGCCAGGTTGCCCTGGGGCACGAGTTCCAGCTCGATCTTGCCGCTGCGGTACAGGTCGTCGAACACCCAGCTGTCCACCTGGCGGGGGAAGCTGCAGATGATCTTGCGCACCTGGCCGCTCTTGAGCAGGGCCGCCAGCCCCTGGTCTCCGTTGCCCGCGTTGTTGTTGACCACGGTCAGCTCGCGTGCGCCCTGGGCGATCAGGCCGTCGATGAGTTCGGTGGGATTGCCCGAGGTGCCGAAGCCCCCGATCAGCACGGTGGAGCCGTCCTGGACGCCCGACAACGCCTCGGCGATGGTGTCGGTGATTTTGTTGATCACTTGCTTGTCTCCGGTATGCAGGCCGCTGGCGCTGCGCTAAAATGTTCGTATGTAGAACAAAAGTTCGCAGAAAGAATTATAGAGCCATGGAAAAAAATGCCGCTTCCGTAATTTCCACAGGTGGGGTTGAAGAAGAGGGCGGCACGCCGCGCCCCGGCGACAGCTATGTGCAGTCCTTCGCGCGCGGCCTGGGCGTGATCCGCTCGTTCAGTGCCGAGGCGCCCGCGCAGACGCTCAGCGAGGTGGCGTCGCGCACGGGGCTCACGCGCGCCGGGGCCCGGCGCATCCTGCTGACGCTGCAGACGCTGGGCTATGTGAAGAGCGACGGCAAGCTGTTCCAGCTCACGCCGCGCATCATGGAACTGGGCTTTGCCTACCTCAGCTCCACCCCGGTCTGGAACCTGGCCGAGCCCGTGATGGAAAACCTGGTCGACGAGGTCAAGGAGTCCTGCTCGGCCGCCGTGCTCGATGGCGGCGACATCGTCTATGTGCTGCGCGTGCACACCCACAAGATCATGAGCACCAACCTCGGCGTTGGCTCACGCCTGCCGGCCTGCTGGACCTCGATGGGGCGCGTGCTGCTGGCCGGCGAGAGCGATGAATCCCTGCAGGCCCTGCTGGATGCGCGCGAGCGCCGGCAGTTCACGGCCCTGACCGAGCAGGATGATGACCGCCTGCGCCAGCGCATTCTGGAGGTGCGCGCCCAGGGCTGGGCCCTGGTGGATCAGGAACTGGCCGAAGGCCTGATCTCCATCGCGGCGCCCGTGAAGAACGCGGCCGGGCGCACCGTGGCTGCGCTCAACATCAGCGGCCAGGCCAACCGCAACAGCGCCGAGATGATGCGCGGGCAACTGCTGCCCCGGCTGCTGGCTGCCACGCAGCTGGTGAGCCAGCTGCTGCGGGCCTCATCGCGGCTTTCCCTGTAGGGCGGCGGGCGGCGCGGCGCTCCATAATTGCCGATCCACGCCCCGCACTCGCACCATGGCCCGCCTGCCCCGACTCACCCTTGCGGATCTGCCGCACCACATCATCCAGCTCGGCAACAACGGCGGGGACATCTTCATCGATGCCCAGGACCGGGAAACCATGCTGGGGCTGCTGCGCGAGATGGCGCGCAGCTGCGAGTTGGCCGTGCATGCCTACGTGCTGCTGCCCAGCCAGTTCCACCTGCTGGCCACGCCCCGCACCGGCGATGGCCTGCCCAAGTTCATGCAGGCCGTGGGCCGGCGCTATGTGCGCTACTTCAACGACCGCCACGGCCGCAGCGGCACGCTGTGGGAAGGCCGCTATCGCGGCACGGTGCTGCAGCCCAGCTGGCTGCTGCCCACCATGGTCTTCATGGACGACAGCCCCGTGCGCGCCGGCTTGGTCCAGCGGCCGGCCGACTGGCCCTGGTCCAGCTACGCGCACAACGCCGGCCTGCGCAGCGACGCGCTGATCCAGCCGCATGCCGTGTTCTGGGAGCTGGGCAACACCCCGTTTGCGCGGGATGCGGCCTATGTGGAAGCCGTGGAAGAGGGGGTTGGCGCCGACGACGCCGAACGCATCAGCCAGTCGGCGCTGCGGGGTTGGGCGCTGGGCGATGAGCAATTCATTGCCGATTTACAACAGCGCACCGAGCGCCGTGTGACCCGCCAACGTGCCGGTCGTCCGCCCGGACGGACCAATGAGCGCACCACAACAGTGCGTTAGTACCCACTGATGGCCTGCAAGTGCTTGATTCCTCACTACAGGTCTTTGTGAAATAAATATGTCCCTTATTAATTTCCGATTTTTTTGTTCTGGAATTAATTGGGATCTGACCCTTATATAAATTTATTGCATGAGGTGATGCCTTGCCTTAATCTTGCGTTCCCTGCGAAAAATTTGAGGATTCCGCCATGACGACGGCTGCCGAGATCAAGCATCTCCAAGACCACGGTCTGTACTCCAAGAGCAACGAGCACGACGCCTGCGGCCTCGGCTTTGTTGCACATATCAAGGGCGTCAAGCGCCATGACATCGTCACCGGCGCGCTCAAGATCCTCGAAAACATCGACCATCGCGGCGCCGTGGGCGCCGACAAGCTCATGGGCGATGGCGCGGGCATTCTGATCCAGATTCCCGACCAGCTCTACCGCGAAGAGATGGCAAAGCAGGGCGTGGCCCTGCCGCCGGCGGGCGAGTACGGTGTGGGCATGATCTTCCTGCCGAAGGAACACGCCTCGCGCCTGGCCTGCGAGCAGGAGATGGAACGCGCCATCAAGGCCGAAGGCCAGGTCCTGCTGGGCTGGCGCGATGTGCCCGTGAACCGCGACATGCCCATGTCGCCCACGGTCCAGGAAAAGGAGCCCATCCTGCGCCAGGTCTTCATCGGCCGCGGCGCCGACGTGATCGTGCAGGACGCGCTGGAGCGCAAGCTGTACGTGATCCGCAAGACGGCCAGCGCCGCCATCCAGAATCTCAAGCTCAAGCACAGCAAGGAATACTACGTTCCCAGCATGAGCAGCCGCACCGTGGTCTACAAGGGCCTGCTGCTGGCCGACCAGGTGGGCGTGTACTACAACGACCTGTCCGACGAGCGCTGCGTCTCGGCCATCGGCCTGGTGCACCAGCGCTTTTCCACCAACACCTTCCCCGAGTGGCCGCTGGCCCACCCCTACCGCTACGTGGCCCACAACGGTGAAATCAACACCGTGCGCGGCAACTACAACTGGATGCTGGCGCGCGAAGGCGTGATGGCCTCGCCCGTGCTGGCCGAGGACCTCAAGAAGCTCTATCCCATCAGCTTCGCAGGCCAGTCCGACACGGCAACGTTCGACAACTGCCTGGAACTGCTGACCATGGCCGGCTACCCCATCAGCCAGGCCGTGATGATGATGATTCCCGAGCCCTGGGAGCAGCACGAGTCCATGGACGAGCGCCGCCGCGCCTTCTATGAATACCACGCCGCCATGATGGAGCCCTGGGACGGCCCGGCCTCCATCGTGTTCACCGACGGCCGCCAGATCGGCGCCACGCTGGACCGCAACGGCCTGCGCCCCTCGCGCTACGTGATCACCGATGACGACCTGGTCATCCTGGCTTCCGAGGCCGGCGTGCTGCCCGTGCCCGACAGCTCCATCGTGCGCAAGTGGCGCCTGCAGCCCGGCAAGATGCTGCTGATCGACCTGGAGCAGGGCCGCCTGATCGAGGACGACGAGCTCAAGGCCAACATCGTCAACACCAAGCCCTACAAGCAGTGGATCGAGAACCTGCGCATCAAGCTGGGCAGCGTGGGCGGTGACACCCATGCCGGCCCCGAGGCCGCCAGCCTGCCGCTGCTCGAGCGCCAGCAGGCCTTCGGCTTCACGCAGGAAGACATCAAGTTCCTGCTGGCCCCCATGGCCAAGAACGGCGAGGAAGGCATCGGCTCCATGGGCAACGACAGCCCGCTGGCCGTGCTGTCGGACAAGAACAAGCCGCTGTACAACTACTTCCGCCAGATGTTCGCGCAGGTGACCAACCCGCCGATCGACCCCATCCGCGAAGCCATCGTGATGTCGCTGGTGTCCTTCATCGGACCCAAGCCCAACCTGCTGGACATCAACCAGGTCAACCCGCCCATGCGCCTCGAAGTGCACCAGCCCGTGCTGGACTTCGCCGACATGGCCAAGCTGCGCGACATCGAACGCCACACGCAGGGCAAGTTCAAGAGCGCAACGATCGACATCACCTACCCGCTGTCCTGGGGCAAGCAGGGCGTGGAAGCCAAGCTGGCATCGCTGTGCGCGCAGGCCGTGGACGCCATCAAGGGCGGCGCCAACATCCTGATCATCAGCGACCGCCATGTGAGCGCCACCCAGGTGGCCATCCCCGCGCTGCTGGCGCTGTCGGCCATCCACCAGCACCTGGTGCGCGAGGGCCTGCGCACCACGGCCGGCCTGGTCGTGGAAACGGGCACGGCGCGCGAAGTGCACCACTTCGCCGTGCTGGCAGGCTACGGCGCCGAGGCCGTGCATCCCTACCTGGCCATGGAAACCCTGGCCGACATGCACAAGGAGCTGGGCGGCGACCTGTCGGCCGACAAGGCCATCTACAACTACGTCAAGGCCATCGGCAAGGGCCTGTCCAAGATCATGTCCAAGATGGGCGTGTCCACCTACATGTCCTATTGCGGCGCCCAGCTGTTCGAGGTGATCGGCCTGAACAGCGACACCGTGGACAAGTACTTCACCGGCACGGCCAGCCGCGTCGAGGGCATCGGCGTCTTCGAGATCGCCGAGGAAACCATCCGCAACCACCGCGCGGCCTTCGGTGACGATCCCGTGCTGGAGACCATGCTGGACGCCGGCGGCGAATACGCCTGGCGCGCCCGTGGCGAAGAGCACATGTGGTCGCCCGACGCCATCGCCAAGCTGCAGCATTCCACGCGCTCCAACAGCTGGAGCACGTACAAGGAATACGCCCAGCTGATCAACGACCAGAGCAAGCGCCACATGACGCTGCGCGGCCTGTTCGAGTTCAAGTTCGACCCGGCCAAGGCCATTGCACTGGACCAGGTCGAATCGGCCAAGGACATCGTCAAGCGCTTTGCCACGGGCGCCATGTCCCTGGGCTCGATCAGCACCGAGGCCCATGCCACGCTGGCCGTGGCCATGAACCGCATCGGCGGCAAGAGCAACACCGGCGAAGGCGGGGAAGATCCCCAGCGCTACCGCAACGAGCTCAAGGGCATCCCGATCAAGAAGGGCGAGACCCTGGGCTCCATCATCGGCGCCGACAAGGTCGAGGCCGACATCGAGCTGCAGGACGGCGACTCGCTGCGCTCCAGGATCAAGCAGGTGGCATCGGGCCGCTTCGGCGTCACGGCCGAGTATCTGTCGTCCTCGGACCAGGTGCAGATCAAGATGGCCCAGGGCGCCAAGCCCGGCGAAGGCGGCCAGCTGCCCGGCGGCAAGGTGTCCGACTACATCGGCAAGCTGCGCCACTCCGTGCCCGGCGTCGGCCTGATCTCGCCCCCGCCCCACCACGACATCTACTCCATTGAGGATCTGGCCCAGCTGATCCACGACCTGAAGAACGTGGCACCGCACGCCGACATCTCGGTCAAGCTCGTGTCCGAAGTGGGCGTGGGCACCATCGCGGCCGGCGTGGCCAAGTGCAAGAGCGACCACGTGGTGATCGCGGGGCACGACGGCGGCACGGGCGCATCGCCCTGGTCGTCCATCAAGCATGCGGGCTCGCCCTGGGAAATCGGCCTGGCCGAGACCCAGCAGACCCTGGTGCTCAACCGCCTGCGCGGCCGTATCCGCGTTCAGGCCGACGGTCAGATGAAGACCGGCCGCGACGTCGTCATCGGCGCGCTGCTGGGCGCCGACGAGTTCGGCTTCGCCACGGCGCCCCTGGTCGTCGAGGGCTGCATCATGATGCGCAAGTGCCACCTGAACACCTGCCCCGTGGGCGTGGCCACGCAGGACCCGGTGCTGCGCGCCAAGTTCTCGGGCAAGCCCGAGCATGTGGTGAACTACTTCTTCTTCATTGCCGAGGAAGTGCGCCAGATCATGGCCCAGCTGGGCGTGGCCAAGTTCGACGACCTGATCGGCCGTGCCGACCTGCTGGACACCCGCAAGGGCCTGCAGCACTGGAAGGCCCAGGGCCTGGACTTCTCGCGCCTGTTCGCCCAGCCCGAAGTGCCCGCCGACGTGGCGCGCTTCCATGTCGAAAAGCAGGACCACCTGCTGGACAAGGCGCTGGACGTGAAGCTCATCGAGCGTTGCAAGCCCGCCATCGAGAACGGCGAGCGCGTGCGCATCATGGAAGTGGCGCGCAACGTCAACCGCTCCGTGGGCGCCATGCTCTCCGGTGCCGTGACGCGCGTGCATCCCGAAGGCCTGCCGGATGACACCATCCGCATCCACTTCGAGGGAACCGGCGGCCAGTCCTTCGGCGCCTTCCTGTGCAACGGCATCACGCTGAACCTGCGCGGCGATGCCAACGACTACACGGGCAAGGGCCTGTCCGGCGGCCGCGTGGTGGTGCATGCCAGCCATGAATTCCGTGGCGACACGACGACCAACACCATCGTCGGCAACACCGTGATGTTCGGTGCCACCAGCGGCGAGGCCTTCTTCGGCGGCGTGGCCGGCGAGCGTTTCGCGGTGCGCCTGTCGGGCGCCACGGCCGTGGTCGAAGGCGTGGGCGACCACGGCTGCGAATACATGACCGGCGGCACCGTGGTGGTGCTGGGCAAGACGGGCCGCAACTTCGCGGCCGGCATGAGCGGCGGCGTGGCCTATGTGTATGACGAGGATGGCCGCTTCGCCGAGCGCTGCAACAAGGCGTCCGTCTCGCTGGACCAGGTGCTGCCCCACGACGAACACCTGGCCCAGGTCTCGCCCGCCGTCTGGCACCGCCGCGAAACCGACGAACGCCAGCTGCGCGCACTGATCGAGGCGCACAGCCGCTGGACCGGCTCCAAGCGCGCCCGCGACCTGCTGGACAACTGGGCGGCGGCCCGCTCCAAGTTCGTCAAGGTCTTCCCCAGCGAGTACAAGCGTGCCCTGTCCGAGATGTACGAGCGCCAGGTGATGGAAGAGCCCGCCACGCCCGAGGTCGAGGAACACGCCAAGGAAGCCGTGGCCGCCAAATAACAAGGAAGTGAAGGATGCGGGCAGCAGCCCGCATCCATCCCTGCACCCCACACATCAGGACAACGAATCATGGGAAAGACCACCGGCTTCATGGAATATGAGCGCCTTGAGGAGGGCTACGCGCCCGTCGTCGAGCGCGTGAAGCACTACAAGGAATTCGTCATCGGCCTCGATGACAGCCAGGCCAAGATCCAGGGCGCGCGCTGCATGGACTGCGGCACGCCGTTCTGCAACAGCGGCTGCCCGGTCAACAACATCATTCCGGACTTCAACGACCTGGTCTTCCACGGCGGCTGGAAGAGCGCCAGCGCCGTGCTGCACAGCACCAACAACTTCCCCGAGTTCACCGGCCGCATCTGCCCCGCACCCTGCGAGGCCGCCTGCACGCTGAACATCAACGACGACGCCGTGGGCATCAAGTCCATCGAGCACGCCATCATCGACCGTGCCTGGGCCGAAGGCTGGGTCAAGCCCCTGCCCAGCAGCCGCAAGACCGGCAAGAAGGTCGCCGTGGTCGGCGCAGGCCCCGCAGGCCTGGCCGCATCGCAGCAACTGGCGCGCGCCGGCCACGATGTCACGCTGTTCGAGAAGAACGACCGCGTGGGCGGCCTGCTGCGCTACGGCATTCCCGACTTCAAGATGGAGAAGTCGCACATCGACCGCCGCGTCGAGCAGCTCGTAGCCGAAGGCGTCAAGATCCGTACCGGCGTGCTGGTGGCGGGCAAGGACGGCCTGGGCGAAGACTCCAAGGTCACCAACTGGGCCAAGGAAACCGTCAGCCCCGAGCAGCTCATGGCCGAGTTCGACGCCGTGCTGCTGACAGGCGGTGCCGAGCAGTCGCGCGACCTGCCCGTGCCGGGGCGCGAACTCAAGGGCATCCATTTCGCCATGGAGTTCCTGCCGCAGCAAAACAAGGTCAACGCCGGCGACAAGCTCAAGGGCCAGCTGCGGGCCGATGGCAAGCATGTCATCGTCATCGGTGGCGGCGACACCGGCTCCGACTGCGTGGGCACCAGCAACCGCCACGGCGCTGTCAGCGTGACCCAGTTCGAGCTGATGCCCATGCCGCCCGAGCAGGAAAACAAGCCCCTGGTCTGGCCCTACTGGCCGATCAAGCTGCGCACCAGCTCCAGCCACGAGGAAGGCTGCGAGCGCGAGTTCGCCATCGCCACCAAGGAGTTCATCGGCGAGAAGGGCCAGGTCACGGCCGTCAAGACCGTGCGCATCGAAATGAAGGACGGCAAGATGGTCGAAGTACCCGGCAGCGAGCAGGTGCTCAAGGCCGACCTGGTGCTGCTGGCCATGGGCTTCGTCAGCCCCGTGCAGGCCGTGCTCGACGCCTTTGGCGTGGACAAGGACGCACGCGGCAACGCCAAGGCCACCACCGACTTCACGGGCGGCTACGCCACCAGCGTGCCCAAGCTCTTCGCCGCCGGCGACGTGCGCCGCGGCCAGTCCCTGGTCGTCTGGGCCATCCGCGAAGGCCGCCAGGCCGCTCGCTCCATCGATGAATTCTTGATGGGCGCGTCCGACCTGCCGCGTTGAGATGCCAACCCCGGAAGGGGCTTGGCCATAGACAAAGAAAAAGCCCTTGGTGATGAACCAAGGGCTTTTTATTACAGATTCCTCGTGTTTCAGCGTAGGCCCTTGAAACTGGCGCGCCCTAAAGCGAGGGACACCGAGGAAGGGCCTGGGCCGGCCGCGCCGCCCCGCACCGAGGGTGTCGTCCCCCTCTGGGGGAAGGCGCGAAGCGACTCAGGGGGAGGGTTTATCCTCTGCCGGCTTGTCCACTGCGGTGCCGGGCTCGGCTTCTTCTTCCGGTGCCTTGGAGACGCGGCTGAACCAGCCGGCGCCCAGGATGCCTATTTCGTAAAGAATGCACATCGGAATGGCCAGGGCCAGTTGGGAGATCACGTCGGGCGGCGTGACCACGGCGGCGATGATGAAGGCCACCACGATGAAGTAGCCGCGGAAGGACTTGAGCTTGGCGATGTCCACCAGGCCGAAGCGCACCAGCAGCATGACCACGATGGGCACCTGGAAGGCCAGGCCAAAGGCCAGGTACAGCGACAGGATGGCCTCCACATACGATGCAATGTCCGGCGTGGCCGCCACGCTGTCCGGGGTGAAGCCCTGGATGAAGGCAAACATCTTGTCGAGCACGAAGAACTGCACGAAGGCGATGCCGATATAGGCCAGCAGGCTGCCGAAGATGATCAGCGGCAGCGCAAAGCGCTTTTCATGGCTGTACAGGCCGGGCGCCACGAAGGCCCACATCTGGTACATGATCCAGGGCAGCACGGCCAGCACGCCCACCATCATCAGCACCTTGAGCGGTACGAAGAAGGGCGTGAACACGCCCACCGCGATGAGCTTGGCATCGGGCGGCATGTGGGCCTTGATCGGATGGGCGATGAAGTCGATCAGCCCGTTGGGGCCGGGCCACACGGCCAGCACGGCGATCGCCAGACCGATGCCGTAGATGCAATAGAGCAGGCGGTCGCGCAGCTCCATCAGGTGCTGGACGAAAGGCTGCTCGGTGCCTGCCAGCTCGTCGTCTTTAGGTGGAATGTCGGACATGGTGCGAAACCGCGGCGGGCCGCAAGGGCATCCACGGACCTGGGGTGAAAAGCAGAAAGCCCGACGGATCGGGCAGGATTCGGCAATGGCGGGTGCCCGGGTGGCAGAGGCTGGGCTGGTTGCCTCGTGGCCCGCGGCGCGCCGGCATCTTCAGCGGGACTTCTGGGGGCGAAAGCGCGCCACGCGCGCCGCGCCCGACTGCGCCTTGGTGCGCACGCCGGCGCGGGCCTTGTACCACTGGGGCACGGCGGCACGCTTGAGGCGCCAGTTCTTGCCCGGGTGGCGGTAGGCCGGCGCCACGGCGCTGTACGTATCGCTGTCGGTGCCGTAGGAAGAGGAGTCGTACGAGGAAGACGTGCCGTTGAGCGATGCCGTGGACTCGTTCCAGTCCTTCTCGAAGTTGGCGGCCGAAGTGTGGATGGACTGCTCGACGTCACGCGCCGCGCCTTCCACCGTGTCCTTCATCTTGCGCAACTCGTCGAGTTCCATCGAACGGTTGACCTCTGCCTTCACATCGGAGACATAGCGCTGGGCCTTGCCCAGCAGGGTGCCGACGGTACGCGCCACGCGCGGCAGCTTCTCGGGACCGATGACCACGAGGGCCACGGCACCGATGAGCGCCATCTTGGAAAGGCCAATATCAAACATGGAAGCTTGGCGTGCGGGCCATCAGCTCTTTTGCTTGGCTTCGACGTCGATGGTGGTCTTGTCGGCAGCCGTCTGGCCGGCAACCTGGCCGGGAGCGGCTGCGGGAGTGTCGGTGGAGGTCGAGCCGTCCTTCACGCCGTCCTTGAAGCCCTTGACGGCGCCGCCGAGGTCGGAACCGATGTTCTTCAGCTTCTTGGTGCCGAACACCAGAACCACGATGGCCAGGACGATCAGCCAATGCCAGATGGAAAACGAGCCCATGAGAATCTCTCCTAAGAATTGCAGGTCATTTTAGACGCCGGGCCATGGCGGCAGTTCGCAAGGCCCCACAAAAGCCGTTTGGCCGACGCAAGAAACAGGGGGTGCCTCAAGCAAGAGACGGGCCACCTTGTGCCGGGCGTCAGCCGTCTGCCGCAGGCAGCGTGGCCGCCGCGGCGTTTTCAGCCCTTGAGTTTCAGCCCTTGAGCCAGGGGCGGGGGCCGCCCATGACGTGGATATGCAGGTGGTGGACTTCCTGGCCGCCTTCGGTGCCCGTGTTGACCACCAGGCGAAAGCCGCCGTCGGGATACGGGTTGCAGCCTTGCTCGGCGGCCAGGCGGGGCGCCAGCGCCATCAGGCGGCCCAGCAGCGGGGCGTCCTCGGCCTGGACCTGGGCCATGGAGGGGATGTGCTTCTTGGGCACCATCAGGAAGTGGATGGGCGCGCCGGGATGGATGTCGTGGAAGGCGAAGACGTCCTCGTCCTCATAGACCTTGCGGGAAGGGATCTCGCCTTTGGTGATGCGGCAAAACAGGCAGTTCGGGTCGTGGTCGTGCATGGCGCTACAGGAATCCTGGGAAGCTGGCGGTAGGTTGGAAATCAGGCCGGATTGTCGTTGATGCGCAGCGTCTGGCGTACGCCGATGTCGCTGCGGTGCTGCTGGAGCCACTGCTGGCCCTGCTCGCGTCCGAGCTCGAACAGCTCGCGCACGAAGCGCATGTCGGAGCGCGTCTTGGTCGAGGCGCCATAACCCTTGAGCACAGAGCCGCCGTCCACGCGGTGCAGCAGCACCTTTTTGTAGCGTGCCGGGTCCAGCTTGCCCTGCTCTAGCAGGCGCTTGACGAACTCGATGGCGCGCAGCTCGGCCAGCAGGCCGGCGTTGAAGGTGACCTCGTTCATGCGGTCCATGATGTCGGCCGCCGTGTTGGGCAGATCGGTGTGCTCGATGGGGTTGATCTGCACCAGCAGGATGTCGCTGGACGCCGTGCCGTAGATCAGCGGGTACAGCGCCGGGTTGCCCGAAAAGCCGCCATCCCAGTACGGCTCGCCGTCGATTTCCACGGCCTTGAACAGCTGGGGCAGGCAGGCCGAGGCCATGACCGCGTCGGCACTGAGTTTTCTGCCCGAAAAGATGCAGCCCCGGCCCGTGCGCACATTGGTGGCGCAGACAAAGACCTTGGGCACCACGCCTTCCACGGGCGGATGCGTCAGCGCCTCGAAATCCACGACCCGTTCGAGCAGCTTGCGCAGCGGGTTGATGTCCAACGGGTTGGTCTGGTAGGGCGAGAAGAACTGGTTGAGCACGCCCATGAAGGGGCTGCCCGGCAGGGGCGCGCCCCACATCAGGCTGCCCATGGTGCCCACGCCTTCCCACAGTTCGGTCAGCGTGGCGCGGGCCAGCTCGGCCCCCAGCGCCTGGGCGGCCACCGGATCGCTTTCCTGGCGTGCAGCCTTGGCAAAGCCCTGGGCCAGGGCCACTGCATTCATGGCACCGGCGCTGGTGCCGCTGATGCCGTCGAAGACAAAGCTGCCGTCTTCCAGCAGCGCATCGAGCACGCCCCAGGTCAGGGCACCGTGCGAGCCCCCGCCCTGCAGGGCGAGGTTGATCTTGCAGGTCGGGGTCGGAGTCATGGCGGTTTGCCCGGGACCTTCAGCGGTCCACGGCCTGGTTGCGGTTCATGGCGACCATGCCGCGCACGATGCGGTAGAGGAACCAGATGGAGATGACGGTCCAGGCGATCCAGCCGGGCACGAAGAACAGCAGCCACAGCGGCGCCGTGACCAGGTACAGGATGCCGGCCCAGATCACGCTGCGGATGCGCCACGAGAAGTGGTTGGCCATCCAGCTGCCTTCGGCGTCGCCGCGCTTGACCAGATCGATGATCAGGGCGATCACCAGCAGCGCAATGCTGGGCTGTGCGCCCGGCACGACGGCGGCCACGGCCACCACCAGGTGCAGCAGGTAGCTGACCCAGCCCCAGGCCTTGAGGCCCTCGATGCGGGACTGGTCCAGGGCACGGACTTCGATGTAATCGTCATTCATGGCAGCGGTCCTTTCTCGTTCACATCACGTTCCTGGGCCTTGCGCAGCGCCTTTTCCTCGATGCCGCTGGTGCCTTCGCGGCGTTCCAGTTCGGCAACGACCTGGGCGGGCGTCAGGCCATAGTGGGCCAGGGCGATCATGCTATGGAACCACAGATCGGCCACTTCGTAGAGGATTTTGCCGGCGTCCCCGCCATGGTCTGCGTCCTTGGCGGCCATGACCACTTCGGTGGCCTCTTCGCCGATCTTCTTCAGAAAGGCATCCGGGCCCTTGTGCAGCAGGCGGGCGACGTAGCTCTTGTCGGGGTCGCCGCCGTTGGCGGGCTTGCGGCTTTCGATGACGGCGGCCAGGCGCGCCAGGGCGTCCAGCGAGGAAGTGCTTGCGGTGTCGTTCATGTTCGTGGAATTCATTTGTAGATCGATTCGGGGTCTTTCAAGACCGGATCGACGGCCTGCCACTGGCCGTTCTGCAGCACGCTGTAGAAGCAGCTGTGGCGCCCCGTGTGGCAGGCAATGCCGGGCTCGTGGCCGGTCTGGGTGATCTTGAGCAGGACCACGTCGTTGTCGCAGTCGATGCGCACTTCGTGCACGGTCTGCACGTGGCCCGATTCCTCGCCCTTGAACCACAGCTTGTTGCGCGAGCGGCTGAAGTAGACGGCGCGGCCGAGCTCGGCCGTCTTGGCCAGGGCCTCGCGGTTCATCCAGGCGAACATCATCACGTCGCCCGTGTCCTTTTCCTGCGCGATCACGGGCACCAGGCCCTGCGCATCCCATTTGACTTGATCTAGCCAGTTCATTGCCTGCATTGTGAATATCCTGGGTGGGCATCCCTGTGACAGGATTGTCAGGAATTGCCTGGATTGAAAATACACCCCCTGAGTCGCTTCGCGCCTTCCCCCTCTCTCGCCGCGCGGGAGGGAGACGACAGCCTTGCTGCGGGGCGGCCCTTGCTCGCTGTCCCTGGTTCCTTGGGCCGCGCCGGTTTCATGGGTTGTGGGCGGCGCGAGCGCCATGGAAAACTGAAATGAAGGAGTCCGCCGACGCGCCGTATCAGAGGCGCACGGGCACGCCGCGCTCGGCCATGCGCTGCTTGGCCTGGCCCACGGTGAATTCACCGTAGTGGAAGATGCTGGCGGCCAGCACGGCGTCGGCGCCGCCCAGGGTCACGCCATCGGCCAGGTCGTCCAGCGAGCCCACGCCGCCCGAGGCGATCACGGGTACGGGCACGGCGTCGCTGACGGCGCGCGTGAGCTTCAGGTCGAACCCGGACTTGGTGCCGTCGCGGTCCATGCTGGTCAGCAGGATCTCGCCCGCGCCGCGGCGCGCCATTTCGGCGGCCCACTGCACGGCATCCAGGCCGGTGTTCTTGCGTCCGCCGTGGCTGTACACGTCCCAGCCGGGGCCGGCAGCGCGGCCATCGGCTCCCATGCGCTGCTCGTCCTCGGCGGTGCGCCGCTTGGCATCGATGGCCACGACGATGCATTGCGCGCCGTACTTGTCCGAGGCCGCATTGATCACATCGGGATTGGCGATGGCGGCCGAGTTGAAGCTGGTCTTGTCGGCGCCCGCGTTGAGCAGGCGGCGCACGTCCTCGACGGTGCGCACGCCACCGCCCACGGTCAGCGGAATGAAGACCTGGCTGGCCACCGATTCGATGATGGGCAGGATCAGGTCTCGGCCATCGCTGGTGGCCGTGATGTCCAGGAAGGTCAGCTCGTCCGCGCCCTGGGCGTTGTAGCGCGCGGCGATCTCCACCGGGTCGCCCGCATCGCGCAGTTCCACGAAGTTCACGCCTTTGACGACGCGCCCTCCCGTGACGTCAAGACAGGGGATGATGCGTTTGGCAAGCATGGGCAGACTCGTGGCTAGGGCGTGAAACAAGGGCGAAAAGATACCACGCCCTCGGCGCCCGCAGGCGCTGCGGGGTTCAGCGCTTGAGGCCTGCGGCCTGGCTTTGCCAGCGCCATGCGTCCTCGCACATGCGATCGATATCCAGCGCAGCCTTCCAGCCCAGCAGGCGCTCGGCCTCCGCGGGGTCGGCCCAGCACTGGGCCACGTCGCCGGGGCGGCGCGCCACGATCTGGTAGGGCACGGGGCGGCCGCTGGCGCGCTCGAAGGCCTTGACCATCTCCCGCACCGAGACCGGGCGCCCCGTGCCCAGGTTCACGGTCAGCAGGCCCTGCTGCTCGCGCAGATAGCGCAGCGCCGCCAGGTGGCCGCGCGCCAGGTCGGTGACGTGGATGTAGTCGCGCACGCCCGTGCCGTCCGGCGTCGCATAGTCATCGCCATAGACACTGAGCTGCTGGCGCTGGCCGATGGCGACCTGCGAGACATAGGGCATGAGGTTGTTGGGGATGTCGCGCGGGTCCTCGCCGATCAGGCCGCTTTCATGGGCGCCCACGGGGTTGAAGTAGCGCAGCCGTGCCAGGCTCCACTGGCCGGGCTCGGCCCGGTCCAGATCGGCCAGCATTTCCTCGATCCACAGCTTGCTGCGGCCGTAGGGGTTGGTGGCGGACAGCGGAAAGTCTTCGCGGATCGGCAGGCTGGCCGGATCGCCGTAGACCGTGGCCGAGGAGGAGAACACCAGGCTGCGCACGCCCGCCGTCCGCATGGCCTGCAGCAGGGCCACCGTGCCGCCCACGTTGTGTTCGTAGTAGCGCAGCGGCTGGGCCACGGACTCGCCCACGGCCTTGAGCGCGGCGAAGTGGATCACCTCGCGGATGGAGTGCTCGGCAAACAGCCGCTCCAGCGCGGCGCGGTCGCGCACGTCGCCCTCGACGCACAGCGGGCGCCGGCCCGTGATGCGTTCCATGCGGTCGAGCACATCGGGGCTGCTGTTGCTGAAGTTGTCGTAGATCAGGTAGGGCTCGCCCGCAGCGGCGAGTTCCACGCAGGTATGCGAGCCGATGAAGCCGGCGCCGCCTGTGACCAGAATCATGAATACCTTTCATTGGTGATTTTTCTGCCTGCCTAGTATCGCCATAACCCAGCTTCCCCCGTGCTTCAAGGGCGCCGAGCACAAAAGTAGGGAGAAGACACGTTTGCAGACAAAAACCGGTATGCTCGCGCCCGCATTTCGTCGGACTGACGATAGCTTTTATCAAATCGACTAGAAATTTGATGTACAAAAACTATGAATTGACTGTGCGTGGCCGCACCCCAAGGAGAAGGCCGTGAACGCTTTCCTGCGAACCTGCCTGTTTTGCTGGGGGGTGCTGTGCGGCTGGGCGGTGCAGGCCGCCGAGCCAGCGGTTGCCGTCTATTACGGGAACAAGGCCTTGCTCAGTGAACTGAGCCTCTACGACATCGCTGTCGTGGAGCCGGGCCACGGCTACGACCCCGTTCAATTCCGCAAGCAGGCTCCGGGCAGCGAACTCTACGCATATGCCTCCGTGGCCGAGGTGCTGCCCGAGCGCGCCTACTTCAGCAAGATTCCCGAGGCCTGGAAGATGGCGCGCAACGGCGCCTGGCAGTCCATCGTCCTGGACCAGACGCCTGCCCAGTGGCCCGCCTTCTTTGCCGACGAGGTGATCGCACCGCTGTGGAAGCAGGGCTTTCGCGGCTTCTTCCTGGACACGCTGGACTCCTACCGCCTGGCCGCGAATTTCGACGAAAAGGCCCAGCAGGACGGCCTGGTGCGCGTCATCGAGACGCTGCACCAGCGCTACCCCGGCATCCGCCTGATCCTGAACCGGGGCTTCGAGATCGTGCCGCGCGTGCGCGACAAGGTACAGATGGTGGCGGCGGAGTCGCTGTTGCGGGGCTGGGATGCCAGCCTCAAGCGCTATGTGAACGTGCCCGAGAAAGACCGTGAATGGCTGCTGCAGCAACTGCAGACCATCCGCGAGCGTGACCGCCTGCCGGTGCTGTCCATCGACTACGTGGCCCCGCACGACCGGGATGCCACGCGCGAGACGGCCCGCCGCATTGCGCAGCTGGGCATCATTCCGTGGGTGTCGGATGCAGGCCTGCAGACCCTGGGCATAGGCCAGGTGGAGGCGGTGGCGCGCAGGGTGTTGATTCTCTACAACGGTGCCGACTATCCGTCCATCAACGGCGCATCGGCGCACCGCTTCCTGGAAATGCCCATCAACTACATGGGCTATGTTGCCGACTACGCCGATGTGCGCGAGCCCCTGCCCGAAGGCGTGGCGCGCGACCGCTATGCCGGCGTGGTGAGCTGGTTCGGCGGCGCGGTGCCCGAGATGCGGGCCAAAAGCGTGCGGCAGTGGCTGGCGAATCAGGTGCAGCAGGGCATGCCGCTGCTGGTGCTCAATACGCTGGGCCTGTCCCAGGACCGCACCATGTCGGCCGCCCTGGGCACGCGCAGCACGGAAGCGGCACCTGTGTTCCCGCTGCGGCGCGCCGAAAAGGCGCCGCTCATGGGTTTCGAGATACAGCCGGCCGAGCCAGCGCACGATTACGAAGGCTGGGAGTTCACTCCACAGATGGCCAGGGGCAGCCGTGAGCTGCTGTCCTTCGACGACAAGCGGGGGCGCCGCTTCGTCTCTGCCGCCATCACGCCCTGGGGCGGCTTTGCGCTCATGCCCTATGTGGTGGTGAGCATGCCGGGCACCGACCAGTCGCGCTGGGTGATCGATCCGTTCGCGCTGCTGCGCGAGGCGCTGCGCCTGAAGGATTTCCCCGCGCCCGATGTCTCCACGGAGAACGGCCGCCGCCTGTTGCTGGCCCATGTGGATGGCGACGGCTTTCCCTCCAAGGCCGAGCTGCCGGGAACGCCCTTCGCGGGCGAAGTGCTGCGCCGCGAGATTCTGGAGCGCTACAAGATCCCGCACACCATCTCGGTCATCGAGGCCGAGGTCTCGCCGCAGGGCCTGTATCCGCAGTGGGCCGAGCAGCTGGAGGGCATTGCCAAGCGCATCTTCGCCATGCCCCATGTCGAGATCGCCAGCCATTCCTACTCGCACCCCTTCTTCTGGGAGCCCGGGGCAGCGCCCGACGGGGATGACAGCAAGGAGGTGAACCTCAACCTCCACATCCCCGGCTACCAGATGGACATGAACCGGGAGATCAATGGCTCGGTCGACTACATCCGCAAGCGCCTGGCGCCGCCCGGCAAGCCGGTGGACGTGTTCCTGTGGACCGGCAACACGGCGCCCAGCGCCGAGGCCCTGGCCATCTCCGATGCCGCCGGCCTGCTCAACATGAATGGTGGCGACACGGCCATCACGCGCAGCAATCCTTCGCTGACCGAGGTGCGCAGCTGGGGTCTGCGCAAGGGCGGCCACCTGCAGATCTATGCGCCCGTCACCAACGAGAACATCTACACCAACCTCTGGCACGGGCCGTTCTACGGCTTCGAGCGCGTCATCGAGACCTTCGAGATGACCGAGGCTCCCCGGCGCTTGAAGGCCGTGGACATCTACTACCACTCCTACTCCGCCAGCAAGCAGGCCAGCATCAAGGCGTTGCACAGGATCTACCAGTGGGCGCTGGCGCAGCGGCTGAACCCGGTCTACAGCTCCGAGTACATCCGCAAGGTGCAGGATTTCTACGAATTCGCCATCGGCCGCGACGCGCAGGGCTGGCGCCTGCGGGGTCCGGGCCAGCTGCGCACGCTGCGCATGCCGCCCGGCATGGCCCTGCCTTCCATGGCTGCCAGCAGCGGCATTGCCGGCTATGCCAAGGGGGCAGACGGCAGCTACCTGCATCTGGCCGGCAGCGCCGGATACCTGGTGCAACAGACGCAACAGGACGCCGCAGGCGCGGCCGCCCACGCGGCGCGCCCCTATCTGGTGGATGCCAATGCCCGGCTCACGCAATGGCAGCCCCAGGCCGACGGCGGCGTGCGCTTCGCCCTGCAGGGCCATGTGCCGCTGGAGCTGCGCATGTACCTGCCTGCCGGCTGTTCGCTGAGTTCTGCGAACGCCGCCACGCCCCTCCTTGCCGTGGCGGGTGCCGATACCGGCAACGCCAACCTCCGTTCCTTCAGAAGTACCCAAAACAGTGTCGAACTCCAAGCGCAATGCCGGGGGCTCTGAGCGCCCCATCACGGTTCCCTTCTGGCTGATCGCGCTGCTGGCGGTACTGATCGGTGGCGCCCTGTGGATGCTGTTTCCCAAGCAGGATCTGGAGCGCCGGCTCTCCGTCACCGGAGATGACTCCGAGCTGTCCTACAACTACCTGAGCAACCTGCTCAAGAGCGATCCCGGCAACGAGAACCTGCGCGCCCTGCTCAAGGCCAAGGAAGAGCGCCTGCAGGCCATCAAGCTGGCGCGGGAAGAGGCGGCCAAGCAGGCACTGCCCAGCGCAGCCGTCCAGGCCTGGGACCACTGGCAGGCCGCCTACCAGGGCTATCTGGAGGCGCAAAAGCAGGACCACCGCGCGGGCGGCCAGGCCGAGGCGCTGGCGCCGCAGGTGATGCAGGCGTTGAAGGACGTGCCGCTGCAGGGGCTGACCCAGGAGCAGGCTCTGTACCTGGCCTCGTCGGCGCTGGTGCTCAAGGACGCACCGCTGGCCCTGGGCATCTACGACGACGTGGCAGGCCGCCAGGCCGATCCCGCGCGCAAGGCGCAGGTCTATGAATCCGCAGCGCGGCAGGCGCTGGGCATGTCCCTGTACGAGGAATCGGCCCGGCTGCTGCGCCAGGCCAGCGCCACGACCGAGGACGTCCAGCAGTCGCGCGCCTACCTCTGGCAGGCCCTGCAGGTGCTGCAGTCCGGCAACCGTGCCAACGAAGCGCTGGCGCTGGCGCGCCAGCAGGAAGAACTGCTGGGCAGCGACCCCGAGACGCTGCGAAGGCTCATCGGCCTGGCGCGCGCGGCCGGCAACCGGGCCGAGGCTGAGCGCTATGCCAAGCGGCTGCTGCAGCTGTCGCTGCTGCAGCAATGGCAGACGCAGGTGGCCGGGGCTTCGGGTGTCGGTCCGGACCCGGTTGCCGACGACGGCGCCTGGGCGCTGCAGCCCGTGGCCTGGACCGCCCCGGGCTGGCGCATGCTGCGCACGGCCGATCCCGTGCGCAAGCCGCCGCCGGGCCTGCCCTTTGACGACAAGACCTACCTGCTGGGCTACGAGGTGTTCCTCGAAAACCGCAACCTGGAAGATGCCTGGCGCGTGGCCACGGCCGCCGTGCGCCAGGCGCCGCAGGACATGGCCTGGCGCGAACGCCTGGCCCAGGTGTCCGAATGGATGGGACAGCAGCAGCAGGCCCTGGACAACTGGCTGGTCATTGCGCAGAACACGGGGAGCGAGGATGCCTGGAGGACGGTGATGCGCCTGGCGCCGGGCCTGTTCGACGACCGCGCCCTGATTGCCGGCCTGCGCCACCAGCTGAGCCGCCGTCCCCAGGATGCCGCGCTGCAGCAGGCTCTGGTCCAGGCCTACGAGCGCCAAGCCGAGCCCGGCGAGGCCATCGACTATCTGCAAAAGCACGGCAGCACGCCGCAGTCGCAGATCCTGCTGGCCCAGCTGGCCGAACGCGCAGGCCGGTCGCAACTGGCGCTGCAGGCCTGGAAGCGTGTGCTTGCCGATCCCGAGCAGCGCACGCCGGCCCACGCCATGCCCGCCGCCGTGCTCGCGCTGCTGCAGGGCGAGCCGGCGCTGGGTCTGCGCTGGCTGGAGGATGCGCAGACGCGCATTCCCGCCGGCATGCAGGACGAGGGCGAGTACTGGCGCCTGCTGGGCGACCTGGCCCAGGACCAGCGCCAGGAAGCACTGACGCTGAAGGCCTACCGCCGCCTGCTGCAGACGCCGCACGCCGGCATCAGCGACTACGACGAGGTGATACGCCTGCTGCAGCGCGCCGACCGGCGCGAGGCGGCCCGGATGTCCCTGCACGCCTGGGAGCAGTTCCATGACGTGCGCCATCTGACGCAGGCCTTCTACCTGCTGGAGGACCTGGAGGACTGGACCCAGATCGGCAGCCAGGTCGAACGCATCTTGGCCGACCCGGCCCTGGTCAAGCGCCTGCAGGGCCAGCCCACCTTCTTCCAGATACTGGGCGCCTACTACCAGCGCACGGCGCAATCGAAAAAGGCCATGGAGGCCTTCGAGAAGGGCCTGGCGCTGGACCCCGGCTCCACGCCGCTGCGCCAGGGCCTGATGTGGCTGCTGATCGACACGCAGAATGCGGCGGCCCTCAAGCTGCTGCTGGCGGCGGCCGAGCCTGTCTGGGCGCGCGATGCCGACATGCACGGCGCCCTGGCGGCGGCCTACATGACGCTGTCGCGCCCCGCCGTTGCGCTGGAACGCTATCTGAAGCCGCATCGCGCCGAGCATGCCGACGACTTCCTGTGGATGATGCAGTACGCCGACGCGCTGGAGCAGAACCAGCAGGCCGATCGGGCCTGGAGCCTGAGGCAGCAGCTGTGGACGCGCGAGAAGGTGCGGGCACGCGCTCAGGACGGCGCAGCGGCGCTGGCCGCCCGCAAATGGCTGACGGCCGAGGGGCTGGACGAGGTTCAGCGCCAGGCCCGCAGCCGGCTCATGCTCTTTCATACCCAGGGCGATGCCGAATTCGCCCTGATGCGCGAGCTGCTGCGCATGGACCTGGAAGGCGGGCGCCGCGAGCATTCCGCCGCTGCGGCCGAGCTGGCCATTGCCTGGCTGCAGGAGCGCGGCGAGTACCAGGCCGAGCGTGGCTACCTGTGGCAGCAGTACGCGCGCAGCCGCAGCAAGAGCACCAGCTCGCCGCTGTGGGCCGAGATTACGGTGGCCCTGGCGGAAAAGGATGTGGCCCAGGCCGGGCAGCTGCTGCAGCGCCATGACGAGGCGCTGCCGCGCTATGACCGCATCAACGCGGCAGCCATGGTCGGCGATGTGCGGCTGGCGCAGACGGCGGCCTTCGAAAACATGGCCGACCAACCCGACGACGATCCCCTGCACCTGGCGCTGACCGAGCAGCTGCTGGCCTTCAGTGACTACGGCGGCCTGCAACTGCGCAACCGCCGCATGGACGCCATCGACGAGCAGGTCTCCCGGCTGCGCTGGCATGTGGGCCTGAACCCCCGCTGGGCGCTGGACCTGGATGCCGAGGACGTGCGCCGCACGGTCAACAAAAACACCCTGGTGCGCGACCCCTCTCAGGAGCGGGGCATCGGCCTGCGCCTGACGCGCAAGACGCAGTCGGCCTCCAGCGAATTCATGCTGGGCCGGCGCGAAAGCCTGGAGGGCTACACGCCCATGCAGTTCACGCAGACCTACAACGTGGACAGCCGCTGGAGCCTGCAGGCATCACTGGGCCGGCACCTGGCCACGCAGGAAACGCTGGCCATGCGCATGGGCGGCATGAAGGACCGCGTGTCCCTGGGCAGCAGCTACCAGCTCTCGCGCCTGGACCAGATCACGCTGGAGCTGGCATCGGAGCGCTACCGCGTGCAAAGCGGCGCACGCGTGGGCTCCGGCAACCATGCGACGCTGCAATACCTGCACACCTACCGCAGCGAGGCGCCCACCCTGCAGTTCGGCGCCTTCACCTCCTGGCATCGCTACAGCCGCAACGACCCGGCGCTGCTGCAGGGCCGGGATGCGGCCATCCTGGGTTACCTGCCGCCGTTCAACGATCCCACCATCGACTATCTGCTGCCGCGCAGTTTCCGCTTCTCGGGCCTGCAGATGATGTTCAACACGGGCTACGAGCAGCAGTACACGCGCGCGCTGCGGCCCTACGCCAGCCTGGCCCTGACGCACCACAGCGTCAACGGCGCGGGCTACGAGCTGGGCATGGGCCTGGCCACCAGCCTGTTCGGCGCGGACCACCTCGCGCTGGGCCTGAATCTGTCCAAGTCGGGCATCAACACCGTGGGCAATACCCGCGAGCTGTTGCTGACCTACCGCCTCCACTACTGATCCGAAGACTTCAAGGAGCCTCTCCATGACACACCGCACCACTTTCGCCTCCCGCCTTCGCGTGCTCACGGGTATTGCCCTTGTCGGCCTGCTGTCTGCCTGCTCGACCATCGACCGGGGCACGGCGCCCGCGCTGGAGACGAACGCCAGCTGGGCGGTGCTGCCCTTCGAGAACCACACCGAAACGCCCATGGCCGGCAACCGCGCCGCCGCCATTGCCACGGCGCTGATCAATGCGCGTGGCGTGGGCCAGGTCAAGCGCTACACGGGCGATGCACTGCAGGAAACCCTGTTCGACGGCCGCGAAGTCAAGCGCCGCGACGACGCCCTGGCCTGGGCGCGCGGCGAAGGCGTGCGCTATGCGCTGACGGGCGCGGTGGACGAATGGCGCTACAAGGTGGGCGTGGATGGCGAGCCGGCCGTGGGCGTGACCTTGGAGATCGTGGACGTGGGCACCGGCGCCACCGTGTGGAGCGGCGCGGGCGCGCAAAGCGGCTGGAGCCGCGAGGCCCTGGCCGCCGTGGGCCAGAAGCTGATCCGCAACCTGCTGGGCACAGGCCTGGCCAACGCCCGATAAGCGAATCCAGGGAACGACTCTTCATGCCAGACCAAGCCAGCACGCCCAAGGCGGCACCGCATTCCGCTGCACCGCGCCGCGCCGGCATTGCCGCGGAATTCAGAGGCTCGCCGCTGGGCCTGCTCGTGCAGACGAGCGCCAAGCCCTGGGTGGTGGTGGGCGAGACGCTGCTGCTGCCGGTGCTGGCCGTTTTGATCGGCATGTGGGCCAACCCGGACAACCCCCTGTGGGTGGAGTCCGAGTTCCCCTGGGCCTGGCTGGCGCCCGTGGTGGTGGCCCTGCGCTACGGGCCGGTGGCCGGTCTGTCGGCGGCCGGCGTGCTGCTGCTGGCCTGGCTGGGCGTCAACCAGCGCGATCTGTCGCTGTTCCCGGAACAGTACTTTCTGGGCGGCCTGATCCTGGTCATGGTCGTGGGCGAGATCTCCAGCCTCTGGCGCGCACGCATACGCCGCGCGCGCACGGCGCAGAACTACATGGACCAGCGCACCGAGCAGTTGATCCGCCAGCATTACCTGCTGCGCCTGTCGCATGACCGGCTGGAGCAGGAGCTCATAGGCCGCCCCGTGTCCATGCGCGATGCCATCAACGTGCTCAGCGGCCTCAGTGGCGCCGAGGGCGATGCGCAAAGCCTGCTCAACCTGCTGTCGCGCTTCAGCCAGATCAGCGTGGCCAGCCTGGTGCCCGTGCGCAATGAGGTGCTGGACCCCACGCCCATTGCCCAGCTGGGGGGCGAGCGGCCCATCCATGTCCACGATCCGCTGGTGCGCCAGGCGCTGGACAGCCATGTGCTGTGCCATGTCTCGCAAAGCATGGCGGAGGGCCAGCAGACGCAGTACATCGTCGTGGCGCCCATGCTGGACCTGGAGGGCGAGATCTACGGCCTGCTGCTGGTCGAGGAAATGCCTTTCTTCGCATTGCAGGAAGAGGCGCTGCAGACCATCAACCTGCTGCTGGGCTACTACACGGACAGCGTGGCCGCCAACAGCCTGGCTGCGCCGCTGCTGCAGGCCTATCCCGATTGCCCGCCGCATTTCGCGTTCGAGCTGCAGCGCATGGAGCATGTGAACCGCAGCGCGCGCCTGAGCAGCGTGGTGGTGGCGCTGGAGCTGTCGCCCTCGGCTGTGCAGGCCCAGATGGCCCAGCAGATCATGCGGCTGGAGCGCATGCTGGACCGCTCCTGGCTGCAGGAAAGCGATGGCCGGCAGCTGCTGGCCATCTTCATGCCGCTGGGCACCAACGCCACGGCCGAGGGCTACCTGAACCGCATCGAGGGCTGGCTGGCCCAGCGCGGCGTGGCTTCGCTGGCCGATGCGGGCATCTTCCCGCGCACCATCTTGCTGGACCGCTGCTCGGCCAGCAGCGTGCTGGAGCGGCTCCATCAGATGGGGCAGGGCCATGCTTAACCTCAAGCTGGCCCTGGGCGCGCTGGCCGCGGAAATCGCCTCATGGAGCAGCCTGTGGCTGCTGCGCAGCCAGTCGGACGCGGCCCTGCTGGGCTATCTCACGGCCCACGGGCTGGCCAGCGGCCTGCTGGCGCTGTGCCTGGCGCCCTTCCTGGCCACCTCGGCCAAGTCGGTGCGCCAGCGGCTGGCTTTGGTGGTGCTGATGGGATTGTTTGCCTATGCCGTGCCGGTGGCCGGCATTTTGGGCGCCGTGGTCGCCACCATTGCGCTGCACACCCAGCGCGGCCCGCGTGGCGGCCCGCGTTTCCCGGTGATGCCCCTGCCTGATTTCGACCCGCACCAGCAGGCCAGCACCAGCCGCCGCCAGGCGGGCCTGCAGTCCTTCCTGGCCAATCCCAATGTGCCGGTCGCCTCGCGCATGCGGGCCATGGTGGCGCTGGGCAGCGTGCCGGGGCGCATTGCCTCGCCCATGCTGCGCACGGCGCTGGGCGATTCCAGCGAAGACCTGCGCCTGCTGGCCTACAGCATGCTGGACGCCAAGGAGCGCGAGATCAGCAAGACCATCCACCAGGAGCTGCAGCTGTTCGAGCATGCCCGCCAGTCCGAGGGCGATGCGCCCTACGGGCCGCGTGGCCTGCAGGCGGCGCGGGCGCTGACCGACCTCTACGCGGAGCTGGTCTACCAGGGCGTGGCGCAGGGCGATGTGCGCGACCACGCCATCAAGCAATCCCTGCACTACTGCGACCTGGTGCTCGCACAGCGGCCCGACAACGCCTTGCTGCTGCTGCGCCGTGGCCGGCTGCTGCACATGCAGGGCAGGGCGGTGGAGTCGCTGGCCTGCTATGAGCGCTCGCTGGCGCTGGGCATGGAGCCGGCACGCGTCGTGCCCTACCAGGCCGAGCTGCTGTTCGATCGGCGCGAATTCGCCAAGGCGCAGGCCCTGATGCGTTCGCTGGACATCGAGCAAGCCCTGCCGCGCCTGAAGCCCAGCATCCGCTACTGGAGTGCCTCATGAGCCGTGCGAGCCAGTTCCCCACGGCGGCCAATGCGGACATCGCGCTGCTGCTGGAAGGCACTTTTCCCTATGTCAGCGGTGGTGTGTCCAGCTGGGTCAACCAGATCCTGCAGGCCTATCCCGAGCACCGCTTTGCCATCGTCTTCCTGGGCAGCCGGCGCGAGGACTATGGCGATTTCCGCTACGCACTGCCGCCCAACGTGGTGCACTTCGAGCAGCACTACCTGTTTGACGCGCTGCACTCCAATATCCAGCCCGCCCCTTCGCGCGGCCATCCCGAAGCCCTGGCCAAGGCCCGGGAATTCCTGGGTGCGCTGGAGGCGCATGACGGCAGTGCCGAAAGCCGGGCCAAGGTGCTGGCGGCCATGCGCTCCATTGCGCTGGAGCTGCAGCCCGGCGGCAGCCTGCCGCTGGAGGATTTCCTGCACAGCGAATTCGCCTGGGACCTGATCCGCGACAGCTACCGGCGCCACTGCACCGACCCGTCGTTCGTGGACTTCTTCTGGACCGTGCGCATCATGCTGCAGCCGCTGTGGCTGATGGCGCGCATCGCCCACGGGCTGATCCCGGTGCGCGTGCTGCATACCGTCTCGACCGGCTATGCAGGATTTCTGGGCGGCCTGCTGCACCATTCGCGCGGCCTGCCGCTGGTGCTGTCCGAGCATGGCATCTACACCAAAGAGCGCCAGATCGACCTGCTGCAAAGCTCCTGGATCCGCGACAACCGCAACATCTTCCAGCGCGACCCCATGGAGGTGTCGTTCTTCCGGCAGATGTGGATACGGTTTTTCGACTGGATGGGGCGCTTTTGCTATGGCGCGGCCGATCCCATCATTGCGCTGTACGAGAACAACCGCCTGCGCCAGGTGGCCGATGGCGCGGCCGCCGAGCGCACGGTCAGCATCCCCAACGGCATCCGCATAGAACGCTTTGCGCCGCTGCGCACCCAGCGGCCCGCCGAGGTGCCGCCCGTGCTGTGCCTGATCGGTCGCGTGGTGCCCATCAAGGACATCAAGACCTTCATCCGCGCCATGCGCCGTGTGGTCAACCGGATGCCCCAGGCCCAGGCCTGGGTGGCCGGCCCCACGGCCGAGGACCCGGCCTATGCCGAGGAATGCCAGAACCTCGTGGACAGCCTGGGCCTGCAGGCCAACGTCCGCTTTCTGGGCATGCAGAAGGTGGAGGAGCTGCTGCCCAAGGTGGGCGTGGTCGTGCTGTCGTCCATCAGCGAGGCGCTGCCCCTGGTGATCCTCGAAGCCCAGGCCGCAGGCGTGCCCGTGGTCAGCACCGACGTGGGCTCGTGCCGCCAGCTCATCGACGGGCTGGAGCCGCAAGACCAGGCTCTGGGCTCATGCGGGCGCGTGGTCGGCATTGCCAACCCCGAGGCGCTGGCCGACGCCTGCCTGGAGCTGCTGAGCTCGCCCGCGCAGTGGCAGGCCGCCAGCGCGGCCGGGATTGCGCGCGTGGAGCGCTACTACTCCGACCGGCTGCTGTTCGAGCGCTACAGGCAGGTCTACGACAGGGCGCTGCAACAGTCCGAGGAAAAACACTGATGGCCGGCATTGGATTCGAACTGCGCCACCTGCTGCGCAAGAACACGCTGACCAGCGTGCTCCAGGCCTACGCCTATGCGGGCGTCATCGGCTCGGGGCCGTGGGTGTTCTCCATCATCGGCATCCTGCTGGTGGGGGTGTTCAGCGTCAGCGTGGTGGCGCCGCCGCTGCTGGTCACGCAGTTCCAGACCTCGGTGACCTATCTGGTGGCCAGCAGCCTGATCCTGACCGGGGCGGCGCAACTGGCCTTCACGCGCTTTGTGTCGGACCAGCTGTTCCTCAAGAAGGACGAGAGCATCCTGCCCAACCTGCATGGCCTGCTGCTGGTGGTCGTGGCCACGGCCAGCGCGCTGGGCACGCTGGCGCTGTTCGTGGTGCTGCCGGGGCAGGGCCTGCTGTACCGCGTGCTGATGCTGGCCGGCTTCACGCTGATGTGCGTGGTCTGGGTCATGACCGTGCTGCTGTCGGGCCTCAAGCACTACCGGGCCATTGCCGGGCTGTTCGGCGCCACCTACCTGCTCATCGTGCTGCTGGCGCTGCCGCTGCGCTACTGGGGGCTGGAAGGGCTGCTGGCCAGCTTCGTGATCGGCCATGTGCTGCTGCTGGCCGGCATGTGGATGATCGTGCTGCGCAGCTTTCCGCTGCAGCAGCGCTGGATCGCCTTCGACTTCACGCAGCGCTCGCTGATCTTTCCGGCGCTGATCGGCATCGGCGTGCTCTACAACCTGGGCATCTGGATCGACAAGTTCATGTTCTGGTACTACCCGCCGACCTCGCAGCAGATCATCGGCGGACTCAGGGCCTCGCTGATCTACGACCTGCCGGTGTTCCTGTCGTACCTGTCCATCATTCCGGGCATGGCGGTCTTCCTGGTGCGCATCGAGACCGACTTCGTCGAGTACTACGACAAGTTCTTCGACGCCGTGCGCGGCGGCGGATCGCTGGAATACATCGAGTCCATGCGCAACGAGATGGTCTACGCCATCCAGGCGGGCCTGGGCGAGATCGCCAAGGTGCAGACGCTGGCCGTCCTCGTCACCCTGGTGGCCGGGCCGGCCATCCTGCAGTTGCTGGGCATCTCCCAGCTGTACCTGCCGCTGCTGCACGTGCAGGTGGTGGGCGCCGGCTTGCAGGTGGGTGTGATGGCCGTGCTCAACGTGTTCTTCTACCTGGACGAGCGGCGCATCGTGTTCATGCTCTGCCTGCTGCTGGTGGCGCTGAACATCGCCTTCACGGGCATCTCGCTGGCGCTGGGCGCCGCGTTCTATGGCTACGGCTTTTGCCTGGCCATGCTGGTGACGCTGTGCGTGGGGCTGTACCTGCTCTCGCGCGAGCTCAACCGGCTCGAATACAAGACCTTCATGCTGCAGTGACCGGCAGGCATCTCTCGCCATTTGCCGATTTGCACGGTCTTGATCCAGCGTGTTGGCGGGGGGCGCCGGTCTGCGCGACAATACGGGATTCGGCGCCGGCACCCAACCGAGACAAAGGTTCCGCCGAGGAACCATTCATTACAACGATTGCGCACCTTGCGTGCAGCGGCCGCCGCCTTTCGCTTTTTCCACTCCAAAGCTTTAAGCCATGAAAAAACGCACCCTCTTGGCCATGGTGGCCCTGTCTGCACTGCTGGCAGCCTGCGGCAAGAACGAGTCCGCATCGACCGCCGCCGCGCCGGTTGCCGCCCCCGTGCCGGCAGCCATGACCAAGTTGGTGATCGGCCTGGACGACAACTTCCCGCCCATGGGCTTTCGTGACGACAAGAACGAGATCGTCGGCTTCGACATCGACATGGCGCGTGAAGCCGCCAAGCGCATGAACGTGGAAGTGGACTTCAAGCCCATCGACTGGAGCGCCAAGGAGGCCGAGCTGGTCGGCAAGCGCGTCGACGCGCTGTGGAACGGCCTGACCATCACCGAAGAGCGCAAGAAGAACATCGCCTTCACCGCGCCCTACATGGAGAACCACCAGATCATCATCGTGCGCGCCAACTCCGACATCAAGGACAAGGCCGGCCTGGCAGGCAAGGTCGTGGGCGCGCAGGATGGCAGCTCGGCCGTGGACGCCATCAAGAAGGACGCCGCCGTGGCCGCCAGCTTCAAGGACCTGAAGACCTTCGGCGACAACATCACCGCGCTGATGGACCTGTCGGCCGGCCGCCTGGACGCCGTCGTGGTCGACGAGGTCGTGGGGCGTTTCCACGTGGCCAAGAAGGCTGGCGAGTACCTGGTGCTCGAGGACAACTTCGGCACCGAGGACTACGGCGTGGGCCTGCGCAAGGAAGACACCGAAGTTCTGGGCAAGCTCGAAGCCGCGCTGGCCGAGATGAAGAAGGACGGCAAGGCCGCCGAAATCGCCTCCAAGTGGTTCGGCAAGGACATCATCAAGTAAATCCGGCACACCATGCGACCGGCAAGGCCAGCCTGGCATTGCCGGTCTTTTGCGTTCTGGGACGCACGCGCCCGTGGCTGCCCGGATCCTGCCGATGCCGGCGGGGCCGCGCACCGCACTGAGGCCATTCGATGGAATATGTAATCTCGCTCATGGGGCCGCTGTCCGCCGGCGCCCTGGTCACCCTCAAGCTCTTCGTCATCACCCTGGCGCTGTCCATTCCCCTGGGACTGTCGCTGGCGCTGATGCGCATCTCCCGCTTTCCCGCCCTGAGCCGGCTGGTAGGCGGCTACATCTGGCTGATGCGCGGCACGCCGCTGATGCTGCAGATGCTGTTCATCTACTTCGCGCTGCCCTTCGTGCCCGTGATCGGCGTGCGCCTGCCCGATTTTCCTGCCGCCGTCGTCGCCTTCGCGCTGAACTACGCCGCCTACTTCGCCGAAATCTTCCGCGCGGGCATCCAGTCCGTGGACCGCGGTCAGTACGAGGGTGCCAAGGTGCTGGGCATGAGCTACGGCCAGACCATGCGCCGCATCATCCTGCCGCAGATGTGGGCGCGCATCATCCCGCCTGTGAGCAACGAGACCATCACCCTGGTCAAGGACACCTCGCTCATCTACGTGCTGGCCCTGAACGACCTGCTGCGCGCCGCGCGCGGCATCGTGCAGCGCGACTTCACCATCACGCCCTTCGTGGTGGCCGCAGGCTTCTATCTGGTCATGACGCTGGTGCTGACCTGGATCTTCCAATACCTAGAAAAACGCCATGCCAAATACGACGCGTGATAACGCGCCCGAGACCATGATCTCGGCGCAGAACATCTGCAAGGGCTTTGGCGGTGTGCCGGTGCTGCGCGGCGTTTCGCTGGAGCTGGCGCGCGGCGAGGTGGTGGCCGTCATCGGTCCTTCGGGATCGGGCAAGAGCACGTTCCTGCGCTGCCTCAACCACCTGGAAACCATTGACAGCGGCCGTGTCGCCGTCGAGGGCGAGGTGCTGGTGGACAGCGGCGCGGACGGCCGCGCCCACTACGTGCCCGAGGCGCAGATCCGCCAGATCGGCCGCAAGATGGGCATGGTGTTCCAGTCCTTCAACCTGTTCCCGCACCTCACGGTGCTGGAGAACATCATCGAGGCGCCGATCGTCGTCAAGGGCCTCAAGCGCGAGCAGATCGTGCCCAAGGCCGAGGCGCTGCTCCACAAGGTGGGCCTGCTGGAAAAGCGCGATGCCTATCCCAACCGCCTGTCGGGCGGGCAAAAGCAGCGCGTGGCCATCGCCCGGGCACTGGCCATGGAGCCGGACATCCTGCTGTTCGACGAGCCCACCTCCGCGCTGGACCCGGAGCTGACCGGTGAAGTGCTGCGCACCATGCGCGAGCTGGCCCAGGAGCACATGACCATGCTGGTCGTGACCCACGAGATGGGCTTTGCCCGCGAAGTGGCCAATCGCGTGATCTTCATGGACAAGGGCGAGATCGTCGAGCAAGGCCCGGCGGAAGCCTTTTTTGCAGCGCCGCAGCACGCCCGGACCCAGGCATTTCTGCAGAACATGTTGTAAAAAAACATCTGTCCAGTCCGGACTTTCCCCAGGTCCAGAGAGCGTGCAACGCTTGTGTAGCAAGCGAAGCATGCTCTTTTTTTTATGGCGTTTTCTGCCATGACTTTTTGAGAAACATACACGGATGTATGTTTATCTCAGGGGGTGATGAGCAGGCATCGGCACCTGTCTGCACAATAGCGGGCTTGCCTGCGAACATTTATCGACCGCACCACAGCATGATCCCAACCGCCTCTTTCGTGGAGTTGCGCAACGTCACCTTCGGCTATGGCGAGCGTGTGATCCTGCGCGACCTGTCGCTGCAGGTGCCGCGCGGCAAGGTCACGGCCCTGATGGGGGCGTCGGGCGGCGGCAAGACCACCGTGCTTCGCCTGATCGGCGGCCAGCAGCATGCCCAGCAGGGGCAGGTGCTGTTCGATGGCAAGGACGTCACCACCATGGACGCCGCAGGCCTGTACGCCGCGCGCCGGCGCATGGGCATGCTGTTCCAGTTCGGCGCGCTGTTCACCGACATGAGCGTGTTCGACAACGTGGCCTTCCCGCTGCGCGAGCACACCGATCTCCCCGACGAACTGGTCCGCGACATCGTGCTCATGAAGCTGCATGCCGTGGGCCTGCGCGGTGCGCGCGACCTCATGCCCAGCGAGATCTCGGGCGGCATGGCCCGCCGCGTGGCGCTGGCGCGGGCCATTGCGCTGGACCCCGAACTGATCATGTACGACGAGCCCTTCGCCGGGCTGGACCCCATCTCCCTGGGCACGGCCGCCCAGCTGATCCGCGAGCTCAACGATGCCATGGGACTGACTTCCATCCTGGTGTCCCATGACGTGGAGGAAACCTTCCACGTGGCCGACCATGTGGTCATCCTGGGCAACGGCGGCGTCGCCGCCCAGGGCTCGCCAGATGAGGTGCGGGCCAATCCCGACCCGCTGGTGCAGCAGTTCATCCACGCACGGGCCACCGGTCCCGTGCCTTTCCACTACCCCGGCGTGAGCGCCGAGGAAGATTTCGGCAACCCCGCAAGTTCCGGCAGGAGCAACGGCAGGAGGCACGCATGAACCGGCTGCATCCCGCACGCATTGGCGCGGCGGTACGCCAACAGCTGACGCAGCTGGGCATGGGTACGCGCCTGTTCGGCCGCCTGCTCGCCCTCATGGGGCCTGCGCTGGGCCGCCCGCGGCTGATCGGCGACCAGATCCATTTCCTGGGCAACTATTCGCTGGCCATCATTGGCGTCTCCGGCCTGTTCGTCGGTTTCGTGCTGGGCCTGCAGGGCTACTACACGCTGCAGCGCTATGGCTCGGCCGAGGCGCTGGGCCTGCTGGTGGCGCTGTCGCTGGTGCGCGAACTCGGCCCCGTCGTCACGGCGCTGCTGTTTGCCGGGCGTGCCGGCACGGCGCTGACGGCCGAGATCGGCCTGATGAAGGCCGGCGAGCAGTTGTCGGCCATGGAGATGATGGCCGTTGACCCGGTGCGCCGCATCCTGGCGCCGCGCTTCGTGGCGGGCCTGATCGCCATGCCGCTGCTGGCGGCCGTTTTCAGTGCCGTCGGCGTGATCGGCGGCTGGCTGGTGGGCGTGGTCATGATCGGCGTCGATGGCGGCGCCTTCTGGGGCCAGATGCAAAACGGCGTGGACTGGTGGTATGACCTGGGCAACGGCGTTCTCAAGAGCCTGGTGTTCGGCGTGGCGGTGACCTTCATCGCGCTGCTGCAGGGCTATGCAGCCAAGCCCACGCCCGAAGGCGTGTCCCGCGCGACCACGCGCACGGTGGTGATGGCCTCGCTGGCCGTGCTGGGGCTGGACTTCCTGCTCACGGCCACGATGTTCAGCCTTTGACCCGGCACCGGTGCCACCTCTCGCAAATCAAGGAAAAACAAACCATGCAGCAATCCAAGAGTGATGTCTGGGTCGGACTGTTCGTGCTGATCGGCGCTGCGGCGCTGGTGTTCCTGGCGCTGCAGTCGGCCAACCTGCTGAGCCTGAACTTCCAGAAGACCTATACGCTGACCGCGCGCTTCGACAACATCGGCGGACTCAAGCCCAAGGCAGCCGTGCGCAGCGCGGGCGTTGTCGTCGGCCGCGTGGAATCCATCACCTTCGACGACAAGGTCTTTCAGGCCAGCGTGACCATGGCCCTGGAAAACCGCTACGCCTTTCCCAAGGACAGCTCCCTGAAGATCCTGACCAGCGGCCTGCTCGGCGACCAGTACATCGGCATCGAAGCCGGTGCAGATGACCACAATCTCAAGGATGGCGACCGCGTCGTCGCAACCCAGTCGGCCGTTGTGCTGGAAAATCTGATCGGACAGTTCCTCTACGGCAAGGCCGAGCAGGGTGGCAGCTCCGGTGCAGGAGGCAAAGAATGACAACCAACCACCATGAACAGGCGACCGCGGGTCGCCCTGCCGCCCAGGCAGCCTCCTGGCAGCGCGCCGCCATGCTCGGCACGCTGGCCGCCGCTTCGCTGCTCGCCGGCTGCGCCACCGCTCCGGGCGAGGCACGCAACCCCCAGGATCCGTTCGAGCCGTTCAACCGCAGCATGTACTCGTTCAATGACGGGCTTGACCGTGCCGTCCTGAAGCCGGTGGCCACGGCCTACCGCGATGTCACGCCGCGCCTGGCGCGCGATGGGGTGAGCAACTTCTTCTCCAACCTGAGCGACGCCTGGTCGTTCGTGAACAACGCGCTGCAGGGCCAGGCCGAGGGTGCCTACAACTCCATGGTGCGCTTCTCGGTGAACACGGTCTTCGGTCTGGGAGGCCTGCTCGACATCGCCAGCGAGGCCGGCATCGAGCGCCAAAAGCAGGACTTCGGCCAGACGCTGGGCCGCTGGGGCGTGCCCACGGGGCCGTACCTGGTGCTGCCGCTGCTCGGCCCGTCCACGGTGCGTGACACGGCGGCTCTGCCTGTGGATGCCTGGGGCAACCCCCTGACGGCGATCAACGACATCCCGGTGCGCAACAGCCTGTATGTGCTGCGACTGGTGGATACGCGTGCACGCCTGCTCAATGCCTCGGACACGCTGGACTCCGTCGCCCTTGACCGCTACAGCCTGACGCGTGACGTCTACCTGAACCTGCGGCGTGGCAAGTCCGGCGATGACGGCCGCATCGAGGACTACGACGAAGATGCCGGCAAACTGCCGCCCGAAGACGGCGCAAAGTAAGCAGTTCGTAACATCCCGAGATGAAAAACGGTCCGCGCCTGACACGGCGCGGCCGGAAAAATGTGCAATATCAACCCGGTCCGGGGCATTGAGGCCCTGCTGGGAAAGGAAGAGTGATGATCAATCGACGTGCCTGGAGCGCTGCCGCGGCAGCCGTGCTGGCCATGGGAACCTGGGGCGCTGCGCTGCCCGTCCACGCGGCCGACGAAACCCCTGATGCGCTGATCAAGCGTGTCTCCACCGACGTGCTGGAAACCATCAAGAAGGACCCCTCGCTGCGCGAGGGCGATGTCTCCAAGGTCAATGCGCTGGTCAATGACAAGGTCATGCCCTATGTGAATTTCCGCCGCATGACCTCGGCTTCGGTGGGCCCGGCCTGGCGCCAGGCCACGCCTGCACAGCGCGAGAAGCTGGAGACCGAGTTCAAGGCCCTGCTGATCCGCACCTACTCCGGCGCGCTGACCCAGGTCAGCAACCAGACCATCAATGTCAAGCCGGTGCGTGCTGCGCCCGGCGACATCGATGTGCTGGTACGCACCGAAGTGCTGGGCCGCGGCGAGCCCGTGCAGCTGGACTACCGGCTCGAGAAGTCCGGCGACGGCTGGAAGATCTACAACCTGAACGTGCTGGGCGTGTGGCTGGTGGAAACCTACCGCAACCAGTTCAGCCAGGAAATCAATGCCCGCGGCATCGACGGCCTGATCGAGACCCTTGCCACGCGCGGCAAGATGCCTGCCACGCCGGCCTCCAAGGGCTGACGGCCATTGATGCGCGCGCCATGCTGCAGCTCCCCCGTGAACTGACCTACCGCCAGGCGCGCAGCTGCCTTGTGCAGCTGCAGCCCCAGGTGCAGGCCTTCGATGGCGCCCAGGTGCGCGTCGATGCCAGCGGCATCGAAGTCTTCGACTCGGCCGCCCTGGCCGTGCTGCTGGCCTGCCGCCGCACCGCGAAGGCGGCCGACAAGCAATTGGTGGTCGTGGGCCTGCCGCAGGGCCTGCAGTCCATGGCGGCGCTGTACGGCGTCGATGGGCTGCTGACCGACGCATCCTCCCCCTCCTGAGCCGACGCAGCGCGCCGCTGCAAAGAGCCCTGCAAGGCAGGTTTGGCTGCAAGGGCCTAGAATCGCGCCTCGCATGTCTGCCGTCTCATTCCAATCCATCTCCAAGACCTACCAGACCCCCAAGGGGGCCTTTCAGGCGCTCAACCACGTGAGTCTGGACATCGAGGAGGGCGAGTTCTTCGGCCTGCTCGGTCCCAATGGCGCTGGCAAGACCACGATGATCAGCATCCTGGCCGGCCTGTCGCGCGCCACCAGCGGCCGCGTGCTGGTCCAGGGCAGCGACGTGCATGCCGACTACTCGGCTGCCCGGCGCAAGCTGGGCATCGTGCCGCAGGAGCTGGTCTTCGATCCCTTCTTCAATGTGCGCGAGGCGCTGCGCTTTCAGTCCGGCTATTTCGGCGTCAAGAACAATGACGACTGGATCGACGAGCTGCTGCACAGCCTGGGGCTGACCGACAAGGCCAACTCCAACATGCGCCAGCTGTCCGGCGGCATGAAGCGCCGCGTGCTGGTGGCCCAGGCCCTGGTGCACAAGCCGCCCATCATCGTGCTGGACGAGCCCACGGCCGGCGTGGACGTGGAGCTGCGCCAGACGCTGTGGCATTTCATCGCGCGCCTGAACCGCGAAGGCCATACCGTGCTGCTCACCACCCATTACCTGGAAGAGGCCGAGGCGCTGTGCAGCCGCGTGGCCATGCTCAAGCAGGGCAACATCGTCAAGCTCTCGACCATGTCGGATCTGCTCAAGTCCGCCTCCTCCAACGTGCTGCAGTTCAAGACCGATACCGCCTTGCCGCCGGCCCTGGCCGCGCGGGCACGGGTGACCGGCCGCATCGTGCAGATACCTGCCAACGACGCCAGCGATGTGGAGCGCCTGCTCGCCGCGCTGCGCGAGGGCTCCGTCGTCCCCGAGGACGTGGAAATCCGCCGTGCCGATCTGGAGGATGTCTTCATCCACGTGATGAACGAGCAAGGCCAGACCTCGCAGGGAGCCTCGGCATGAACGGCTGGCAGACCCTGCTCAAGAAGGAAGTGCTGCGTTTCTGGAAGGTCAGCTTCCAGACCGTGGCCGCACCCGTGCTCACGGCTGTGCTCTATCTGCTGATCTTCGGCCATGTGCTCGAAGGCCGGGTGCTGGTCTACGACCGCATCAGCTACACGGCCTTCCTGATCCCCGGCCTGGTGATGATGAGCGTGCTGCAGAACGCCTTCGCCAACAGCTCATCGAGCCTGGTGCAGAGCAAGATCATGGGCTCCATGGTCTTCGTGCTGCTCACGCCGCTGTCGCACTGGGCGTGGTTTGGCGCCTACGTGGGTGCTTCGGTGCTGCGCGGGCTGCTGGTGGGCGTGGGCGTTTTCATCGTCACGCTGTACTTCGCCATTCCCGAATTCACGGCGCCGCTGTGGATTCTGGTCTTCGGCCTGCTGGGCGCGGCGCTGCTGGGCACGCTGGGCGTGATCGCCGGCCTGTGGGCGGACAAGTTCGACCAGATGGCGGCCTTCCAGAACTTCCTGATCATGCCCATGACGTTCCTGTCGGGCGTGTTCTATTCCATTCAGTCGCTGCCGCCTTTTTGGCAAAAAGTCAGCCATCTGAACCCGTTTTTCTACATGATCGACGGCTTCCGCTACGGCTTCTTCGGCCAGAGCGACGTGTCGCCCTGGGTCAGCCTGGCCATCGTCGGCTCGGCCTGGCTGGCGGTGAGCGCCCTGGCCGTGCACCTGCTGCGCATCGGCTACAAGATCCGCGGCTGAGGTTTTCCACAGGCTGCGGCGGGCGCTGCGCCCGCATTGTTGAATCCACCCATGAACAGGCGGCCGGCGCCCGGCGCCGCCGCCAACCAAGGCCATGCCACGATGCATGGCAGGAAAGCTTCCCCCATGACTGCAGACCAACTCAAGGAACTGATTGCCACCGGCCTGCCTTGCGAACACATTGCGCTGGAAGGTGATGGACGGCACTGGTTTGCCACCATCGTCTCGGCCCAATTCGAGGGCCAGCGACTGCTGCAGCGCCAACGCCTGGTCTACGCCACGCTGGGCCAGCGCATGCACACCGACGAGGTCCATGCCCTGTCCATGAAGACCTATACGCCCGCCGAGTGGGCTGCCCAGGCCGGCCAGGCCTGAGCCGGCGGTCAGGCACTTCAGACTCCTGCTGCACCGGTCGCCACGGCCCGTGCGGCATCTTCTTTTCCCCGATTTCCAGATTCAAGGCTGTCAGCCATGGACAAACTCCTGATTCGCGGTGGCCGAGCGCTGCATGGCGAGGTGACGGTCTCCGGCGCCAAGAATGCCGCCTTGCCCGAGCTGTGCGCCGCGCTGCTGTCGTCCGAGCCCGTCACCCTGTGCAACGTGCCGCGCCTGCAGGACGTGGCCACCATGCTCAAGCTCATCCGCAACATGGGTGTCAGCGCCGAGCACGATGACAGCGGCACCGTGCGCATCAACGCCGGCTCTCTGTCCAACCCCGAGGCACCCTACGAACTGGTCAAGACCATGCGCGCCTCGGTCCTGGCCCTGGGCCCGCTGCTGGCCCGATTCGGCCAGGCCCGCGTGTCGCTGCCCGGCGGCTGCGCCATCGGCTCGCGGCCCGTGGACCAGCACATCAAGGGCCTGCAGGCCATGGGCGCCGAGATCGTGGTCGAGAACGGCTACATGAACGCGTGCCTGCCCGGGCATCTCAAGCGCCTGCAGGGCGCCCGCATCACCACCGACATGGTGACCGTCACGGGCACCGAGAACTTCCTGATGGCCGCCGTGCTGGCCGAAGGCGAGACCGTGCTGGAAAACGCCGCCATGGAGCCCGAGATCGGCGACCTGGCCGAAATGCTCATCAAGATGGGCGCAAGAATCGAAGGCCATGGCACCGGCCGCATCGTCATCCAGGGCGTGGAGCGCCTGGGCGGCTGCGAGCACCAGGTGGTGGCCGACCGCATCGAGGCCGGCACCTTTCTGTGCGCCGTGGCCGCCACGGGCGGCAATGCGCTGCTGCGCAATGGCCGCGCCGACCATCTGGGCGCCGTCATCGACAAGCTCAAGGATGCGGGCGCCGAGGTGTCCGCCGAGGACGGCGGCATCCGCGTGCGCGCGGCCGGCAAGCTCAAGGCCCAGAGTTTTCGCACCACCGAATACCCGGGCTTTCCCACCGACATGCAGGCGCAGTTCATGGCGCTGAACCTGGTGGCCGAAGGCTGCAGCATGGTCACCGAGACCATCTTCGAGAACCGCTTCATGCACGTGGATGAAATGCTGCGCCTGGGCGCGCAGATCACCACCGACGGGCGCGTTGCCACCATCACCGGCAGCCAGTCGCTGTCGGGCGCGGCCGTCATGGCCACCGACCTGCGCGCTTCGGCCAGCCTGGTCATCGCCGGCCTCGTGGCCAAGGGCGAGACCCTGGTCGATCGCATCTATCATCTGGACCGCGGCTACGATCGCATGGAAGACAAGCTGCGCGGCCTGGGTGCCGACATCGAAAGAGTTTCCCAATGACCATCACGATTGCCCTGTCCAAGGGCCGCATCTACGACGAAACCGTGCCGCTGCTGGCCGCTGCCGGCATCTCGGTCAGCGAAGACATTGAAAAGTCGCGCAAGCTGATCTTCGAGACCAACAAGAGCGACGTGCGCGTGGTGCTGGTGCGCGCCTCCGACGTGCCGGTCTATGTGCAGTACGGCGGCGCCGATCTCGGCGTGGCCGGACTGGACTCGCTGATCGAGCATGGTGCCCAGGGCCTGTACCAGCCCCTGGACCTGAAGATCGCGCGTTGCCGCGTCAGCGTGGCCGTGCGCAACGGCTTCGACTATGCGCTGGCCGTCAAGCAGGGCGCCCGCCTGCGCATCGCCACCAAGTACCCCGAGATCGCGCGCAACTTCTTCGCCACCAAGGGCGTGCACGTGGACATGGTCAAGCTCTACGGCTCCATGGAGCTGGCCCCGCTGACCGGCATGGCCGACGCCATCGTCGACTTGGTGTCCACCGGCAACACGCTCAAGGCCAATGACCTGGTCGAGGTCGAGCCCATCATGGAGATCAGCTCGCGCCTGGTGGTCAACCAAGCGGCGCTCAAGCTCAAGCGCGAGCCGCTGCGCCACATCATCGATGCCTTCGCCGAGGCGGTAAATGGCCCCAGGGGCTGAGCCCGGAGATCCCGCGAAGGAGGCGCTTGCGCTGTGTTTCGCCGCGCATGGCCTGCCCTGCGAGGAATACAACGGCTGGCTGCTGCCTGGAGGCCAGGCACCAGGCGTGCTGGCCGATTGGCGCGGTGCCTACCCCAGCCATCCCCTGGTCGGTTCCCTGGCCGTGGTGGTTCGCCTGCCGGACCGGCGCGAGATCATCGAGAATTTCACGGGCCTGGGTGAAGGCCTGCAGGGAATGCACGACGCATTCGGCCACTTCGCTGTCAGCGACCTGCATGTGATGCTCTCCGCCCTGTGGACGGCGCGCGATGAGGATGCCGTGCCAGCCGAGGCCTGGCAGGTCCAGGGCCGACAATGGCAGGCCTATCCGGGCCCCTGGCATCTTCGCAACGATGCCCCGCTGCCCGAAGGCATCACTGAGCGCCTGCGCGCCTTGATCGAGGCCGAGGCGCTGGACAAGGACGAGGACCTGCACTGGTTTCGCTTCTTTGTCGGGCAGAACAATAGTGATTTCACCATTGAAGCGCTCAAGGACAATCAGAAGTGGCCCAGCGCTGAGGCCCTGCTGCGCGACCAGGACTGGCCCCTGCGCGACGGCTACTACGGCGCGCGCCTGTTCTTGATACTGAAGCACGGCTGCGAGACGGCCTGCTAGACCCCAAGGAAACCACAATGGAATATGTAGCTGCCCCTGCCCGCCTGTCGACTGCGGACGCCAACTTCGAACACGATTTTGCGCAGCGCCTGCATTGGTCGGCAGACACGGACGCGGCCATCGAGCAGCGCGTGGCCGACATCCTGGCCGATGTGCAAAAGCGCGGCGATGCGGCCGTGCTGGAGTACACGGCGCGCTTCGACGGATTGCAGGTGGACGGCATGGCCGCGCTGGAGCTGACGCAGGCCGAGCTCAAGGCCGCCTTCGACAGCCTGGGCGATGAGCAGCGCGATGCGCTGACGGCCGCCGCCCAGCGCGTGCGCACCTACCACGAGGCACAAAAGCGCGCCAGCGGCGAGAGCTGGAGCTACCGTGACGCCGATGGCACCCTGCTGGGCCAGAAGGTCACGCCGCTGGACCGCGTGGGCATCTATGTGCCCGGCGGCAAGGCGGCCTATCCGTCCAGCGTGCTGATGAATGCCATTCCCGCCCACGTGGCTGGCGTGCAGGAAATCATCATGGTCGTGCCCACGCCGCGCGGCGAGAAGAATGCCCTGGTGCTGGCCGCCGCCTATGTGGCCGGCGTCACGCGCGGTTTCACCATCGGCGGTGCCCAGGCCGTGGCGGCCCTGGCTTACGGCACGGCCACCATCCCGAAGGTGGACAAGATCACCGGCCCCGGCAACGCCTATGTGGCCAGCGCCAAGAAGCGGGTGTTCGGCACCGTGGGCATCGACATGATTGCCGGCCCCAGTGAAATCCTGGTGCTGGCCGACGGCAGCACGCCGCCCGACTGGGTGGCCATGGACCTGTTCAGCCAGGCCGAGCATGACGAGCTGGCGCAAAGCATCCTGCTGTGCCCCGATGCCGACTACATCGCCGCCGTCCAGCGTGAGATCGACCGCCTGCTGCCCGAGATGCCGCGGCGCGCCATCATCGCCAAGAGCCTGAGCGACCGGGGTGCCCTCATCCTCACGCGCGACATGCAGGAGGCCTGCGCCATCAGCAACCGCATCGCGCCCGAGCACCTGGAAGTCTCCAGCAACGATCCCCACCAGTGGGAGCCGCTGCTGCGCCATGCAGGCGCCATCTTCCTGGGGGCCTACACCAGCGAGAGCCTGGGCGACTACTGCGCCGGCCCCAACCATGTGCTGCCCACCAGCGGCACGGCGCGCTTTTCCTCGCCGCTGGGGGTCTATGACTTCCAGAAGCGGTCCAGCCTCATCGAGGTCAGCGAGCAGGGCGCCCAGACCCTGGGCCGCATCGCCTCGGTACTGGCGCATGGCGAAGGCCTGCAAGGCCATGCGCGTGCGGCCGAAATGCGTTTGAAGTAGACACTCGCTTCGTGTTGAGTGAAGGCGCCGTCACCGAAAGGGGCGGCGCTTTTTGCTGCCTGAACGCCAGAGCAAGCGTGTCAAGAATTGACACGAAATCAGTGGAACACGAATTTCGTGTAAACTTGCGCCCTGTGAAGAACCTCACCATCACCGTCGAAGACAGCGTGCTCGAATGGGCCCGCATCGAGGCCGCGCGCCGCGGCACCAGCGTCTCGCGCATGGTGGGCGACTTCATGGCCGAGATGCAGCGCCGCGAGGACGCGTACGAGCGCGCCTACCTGGCCTGGCGCACGGACGAGCGCGGCTGGGAAGGCGGCCAGCCGTCATCCACGCAGCCCGCCCAGCGCAGTGCCGCGCTGCGCCGCGAGGGCCAGGCATGAACACTGTCTTTGTCGATACCTCCGTGCTGGTCGCTGCCGAAGACACGGGGCAGGGCGCCTTGCATGCCGCCGTGCTGCAGTGGCTGGACCTGCTGTGGCGCACGCGCAGCGGGCGCACCGGCAGCCAGTCGCTGTGCGAGTTCTATGAACAGGTCACCACGGCCGCCCAGCCTTTGCCGCAGGGCGATGCGCGCGCCGCCATCCGCCGCTACCAGACTTGGACGCCCTGGAAGACCGATGCCGCCACGCTGGAAACCGCCTGGGCCGTGCAGTCGCGCCACCAGCTGGCCTTTGGCGACTGCCTGGCCGTGGCCTGCGCCCAGCACAGCGGCTGCGAGCAGATGCTGACCCTGCACCTGCCGCACGGCACCCAGTTTGGCGGCGTCGCCATGGTGCACCCGCTGCACCAGGCGCCGCCGCAGCAGCAGGCCTGAGCGGCTTCGCTGATGGATTTCTTCCCCCACCGACTCGTGAAAGTGTGCATGCCATGACAGCTTCCATTCCGCAGGTTCAGGCCCTGGCCCTGGAGCGCATCCGCGCCGATGTCCGCTCCATGCATGCCTACCATGTGCAGCCCTCGCAAGGCCTGCTCAAGATGGACACGATGGAGAACCCCTTCCGCCTGCCCCCTGAATTGCAGGCCGCGCTGGGCGAGCGCCTGGGCCGGCTGGAGATCAACCGCTACCCTGGCGAGCGCCAGGAAGTGCTCAAGGACATGCTGGCCCGCTACGCGCAGGCGCCGGCCGGCAGCGCCGTGCTGCTGGGCAATGGCTCGGACGAGATCATCACGCTGCTGGCACTGGCCTGTGCCCAGCCCCACGCCGAGGGTCGCGCCACCATGCTGGCGCCCATGCCGGGCTTCGTCATGTACCCCATGAGCGCCAGGCTGCAGGGCCTGGATTTCGTGGGCGTCAACCTGACGGCCGACTTCGAGCTGGACGTGCCCGCCATGCGCGCCGCCATTGCCGAGCACCGCCCCGCCATCACCTATATCGCCTATCCCAACAATCCCACGGCCACGCTCTGGGCCGAGGCCGATGTGCAGGCCGTGATCGACGCGGTCGGCGCCATCGGCGGCCTGGTCGTCATGGACGAGGCCTACCAGCCCTTCGCCCGCCGCAGCTGGGCAGATAACATGCGCGCCGACCCGGCCCGCAACGCCCATGTGCTGCTGATGCGCACGCTCAGCAAGTTCGGCCTGGCAGGCGCGCGCCTGGGCTACCTGATCGGCCCGGCCGCCATCGTCGGCGAGATCGACAAGGTGCGCCCGCCCTACAACATCAGCGTGCTCAACTGCGAGACGGCCATCTTCGCGCTGGAGCACGAGGCGCTGTATGCGCAGCAGGCCGTGGCCATCCGCGCCGAGCGCCAGCCGCTGATCGATGCGCTGGCCACGCTGCCGGGTGTGGAAAAGATCTGGCCATCCGAGGCCAACATGGTCTTGCTGCGCGTGCGCGATGCCGCGCTCGCCCAGGCCGAGATGAAGGCCCGGGGCGTGCTGGTGAAGAATGTCTCTGCCATGCACCCGCTGCTGGCCAACTGCCTGCGACTGACCGTGGGCACCCACGAAGAAAACGCCCAGATGCTGGCGGCCCTGAAGGAATCCCTATGAGCAATGCAGCTCCCGCACGCACCGCCGAAGTGCAGCGCAATACCGCCGAGACCCGGATCAAGGTCGCCATCAACCTGGACGGCACGGGCAAGGCCAGCCTGCACTCGGGCATCGGCTTTCTGGATCACATGCTCGACCAGATCGCGCGCCATGGCCTGATCGACCTCGATATCGACTGCGAGGGCGACCTGCACATCGACGGCCACCACACGGTGGAGGACATCGGCATCACCCTGGGCCAAGCCTTTGCCAAGGCCGTGGGCGACAAGAAGGGCATCCGCCGCTACGGCCATGCCTATGTGCCGCTGGACGAGGCCCTGAGCCGCGTGGTCATCGATTTCTCGGGCCGCCCGGGCCTTCACATGGACGTGAAATTCACGGCCGGCAGCATCGGTCAGCTCGACACCCAGCTGGTCTACGAATTCTTCCAGGGCTTCGTCAACCACGCGGGCGTGACCATGCACATCGACAATCTCAAGGGCTTCAACGCCCACCACCAGTGCGAGACCATCTTCAAGGCCTTCGCACGCGCCCTGCGCTTTGCGCTGGAGCATGACGAGCGCATGGCCGGCGTCATCCCCTCGACCAAGGGCGCTCTGTAAAGAGAAGCGATTGACTCCGGTCTGAGCTTGATCTGACCGGGCAATCCAGCCGAAAATCCGACCGAACACGCGCCACACGCTATGAGTTTGACTGACAACACCGTCGCCGTCGTCGATTACGGCATGGGCAATCTGCGCTCGGTTTCCCAGGCCGTGCGCACGGCCGCCGCCGACTCCGGCTGGCAGGTCGTGGTCACCGCCGATCCCGAGGTGGTGCTGGCCGCCAACCGGGTCGTGCTGCCGGGCCAGGGCGCCATGCCCGACTGCATGCGCGAACTGCGCGAATCCGGCCTGCAGGACGCCGTGCTGCACGCCGCTGCCAACAAGCCCCTGTTCGGCGTCTGCGTGGGCATGCAGATGCTGCTGGACCACAGCGACGAGGGCGATGTGCCTGGCCTGGGCCTGATCCCCGGCAATGTGCGCAAGTTCGATCTGGCGGGCCGCGTCCAGGCCGACGGCAGCCGCTTCAAGGTGCCGCAAATGGGCTGGAACCGCGTGCACCGCAAGCACAATGCCGGGCAGTCCCACCCGCTGTGGCGTGGAATTCCCGAAGACAGCTTCTACTACTTCGTGCACAGTTTCTACGCCGTGGTGCAGCAGCCCCAGCATTGCGCTGCAGAGGCCGACTACGGCGGGCGCTTTGCCTGCGCCATCGCACGCGATAATATTTTCGCCACCCAGTTTCACCCCGAAAAGAGCGCGGACCAGGGCCTGGCCCTGTTCCGCAACTTTCTGGGCTGGAAGCCCTGAACCCTCTTTCCCTCCCCGCACCGGCCGCTGCATCCCAGGCCTTCATTGCTCGCAAACCATCATGCTGCTCATTCCTGCCATCGACCTCAAGGACGGCCACTGCGTACGCCTCATCCAGGGTGATATGGACCAGTCGACCACGTTCGGCGAAGACCCGGCCATCATCGCCCGCCGCTGGCTCGACGCCGGCGCACGCCGCCTGCACCTGGTGGACCTCAATGGCGCGTTTGCGGGCCAGCCCAAGAACCTGGTGGCCATCAAGGCCATCCTCAAAGAGGTGGACGGCCGGATTCCGGTGCAGCTCGGCGGCGGCATCCGTGACCTGGACACCATCGAGAAATACATAGACGCCGGCATCAGCTACGTGATCATCGGCACCGCTGCCGTGAAGAACCCGGGCTTTCTGCAGGACGCCTGCAGCGCCTTCGGCGGCCATGTGATCGTCGGGCTCGATGCCAAGGACGGCAAGGTGGCCATCGACGGCTGGAGCAAGCTCACGGGCCAGGACGTGCACTCGGTGGCCAAGCGCTTCGAGGACTGGGGCGTGGAGTCCATCATCTACACCGACATCGGCCGCGACGGCATGCTCACGGGCATCAACATCGACGCCACCGTCAATCTCGCGCAATCGCTGAAGATTCCCGTCATCGCCTCGGGCGGCCTGGCGGGCATGGCCGACATCGAAGCGCTGTGCAAGGTCGAGGACGAAGGCATCGAAGGCGTGATCTGCGGCCGCGCCATCTACTCGGGCGACCTTGACTTCGCCGCGGCGCAGGCCCGCGCCGACGAGCTCAGGGCCTGAACGGCCTGCGCCTTCCCTGTATCCGCGGGCGCCTGTGCTTCACAGGCGCCCGCGCTGCATTCAGCGCCAGGGATTCAGGCTTTCTTTAGGAGCAGGCGGGCATGGCCTGCCCGGCATTGGCGGCGCGCACGGTCTGCACAAAGGCATCCCAGTAATTCGGCAGCCCGGCCCAGGGGTTGCCCACGCCGGTGCTGGGCTCGAACTCCAGCTGGGTCACATAGATCCATCCCGCCTGGTAGCGGGCCGAGGCGGCCGACTGCACGGCCGTCTGCATGGCCGCGCAGCCCGACACGTTGTGCACCAGCGAGGCCTGGTGGCTGTTGGGCAGCCCGTACAGCCAGTCAAAACTCGTCGTGCGCGGATCGTAGGTGGCGTAGGTGGAGCCCTTGCCCTCGAACGTGGTCAGCACATCGGCCACATCGGCATAACCGGCCACGGGCACGAGGCCCGGGTTGCCGATCACGATCAGGTTGGGATTCTTGGCCTTGATGTACTGGTAGATGGTGCGGTAGAAGTCCAGCCGGTTGGTGGTGGCCGCCATCTCGTCAATGAAGAAGCCCTTGACCAGGCCCGCGCCGTAGTGCGTGAAATAGTTGTCGATATTGGCCTGGATGCTGGCCAGCGATCGCGTGCCCGTGCCATAGCTGGAGCTCACATAGCCCACCAACTGCCCGCCCGCGTTGGCAAAAGCGGTGGCGGCGCGCGTGATGTTCGCGTCCGGGCCGCTGAAAATGCCATTGGCCGGATTCAGGATGGCCGTCATCTGCACGGTCGGATTCGCCTGTGCGCTGGCCGTCAGCGCATTCCAGGCCGTGGCTCCCGAGCCGGTGGGATAGAAATACGTGGGCACCAGCACCCGCAGCGGTGCAGGTGCAGGACGCAGATAGAACGTCTGGGAAGCGCTGCCCGTGCGGCCTGCCACGGTGGCGCTGGCCTGCACCTGCTGGCGGCCCGGCGTGGTGCCGGTCAGCGAAGCCGTTGCCACGCCGGAGCTGGTCAGCGCCGAGGTGCTGACGCCTGTGGCTGCGCTGAAGCTCACCACGGTTCCATCGGCGGCATTCACGCCATCGGCCAGAACACCTGCGCGCAGGGTCAGTGCCGAGCCTGCAGTCACCACATCCCTGGCGGCCGGGGCCGTCCATTGCACGGTGACCGAGGTCACTCCGGGCTGGCCGGTGCCGCCGTCACCCCCATTACCGCCATTGCCACCGCCAGCGTTGCTGTCACCACCGCCGCCTCCGCCGCAGGAGGCCACCGAGGCGGCCAAGGCGAGCATGCCGAGTCGCAGGACAAGAGGAGAGGGAGCGTGGGAACGTTGCATGACAGAGGAGGGCTGAGCGGGGGAAAGGCTATATTCAAGCATGAAAGTTACATCTTCCTTTCCCGCAGTAACAGCTTTACCTGCGGCCGCGCAAGCTCCCGGCGCCTGCGCTGATGCATGGCAGGGCCTGCCCGCCATCCGCCTGAGCCTGGCCTGCGGCGATACCGCCCTGGTGGCCTTGCAGGGCGCGCAACTGCTGTCCTGGCAGGCCGGTGGCGAGGAGCAATTGTTCCTGAGCCCTCATGCCGCCCATGACGGCCACACACCCATACGCGGCGGCATTCCGGTCTGCTTTCCCCAATTCAACCAACGCGGCCCGCTGGTCAAGCACGGCTTTGCGCGCACCCTGCCGTGGCAGGCTGATGCAGCACAGGCCGAGGTTCTTGCCGACGATGGCTTGTTCCTGCGGCTCAAGCTTGCCGATACGCCGCAGACGCGCGCCGTCTGGCCGCACTTCTTCGAGACCTGGCTGGAGGTCACGCTGTTGCCCGGCCGGCTTGACGTGGAGCTGGTGGTGCATAACCGGGGAGACACGCCTTTGGCCTTCACTGCCGCCTTGCACAGCTACCTGCGCGTGGCGGACGTGGAGCAATGCCGGCTGCAAGGCCTTGACGGCATGCCCTACTGGGATGCCGTGGCCGACACCCACCCCACGCAGCAAGGCGACGTGCGCTTTGGCGAAGAGCTCGATCGCGTCTACCCCCGGCCCGGGAAGACCATGGAGCTGGACGCTCCTGCCGGAGGCTTGCGCATCTCGCAGGATGCTGCCTGGAGCGAGACCGTGGTCTGGAACCCCGGTCCTGCACTGTGTGCCCGCCTGGCCGACATGCCGCCACAAGGGTGGCGGCAGATGCTGTGCGTGGAGGCCGCCGCCATCGATGCGCCCGTGCATGTGGCGCCCGGCGCGCATTGGCGCGCGGCGCAGCGCTTGAACAAGCGGTAGTCCGGCACCCGCTCTTGAACGAAAAAAGCGCCTGTGAACAGGCGCTTTTTTCATGGGTTCGTGAGCCGGGTCAGCGGCGCTGCATGCGTTGTGCCGACTGCGCTGGGCGCAGGCCCGGGGTGATCTGCAGTTCCACTGGGCCTTCGCCCCGGCGCACATCGAATTTCGCGGCCTCGCCGGGTTTGAGCGCGGCCACCGCGGTCAGCAGCTCGGACACATTGCGGATGGGCTTGTCGCCCACCTGCACGATCACATCGCCCGGGCGCATGCCGGCCTGGGCAGCGGGGCCTGCCTGCAGCACGCCGGTGATGATCACGCCGGAGTCGGCCTTCACGCCAAAGGTCTCTGCCAACTCTGGCGACAGTTCATTGGGTTCCACGCCGATCCAGCCGCGCACCACGCGGCCGTCCTTGACGATGCCGTCCAGCACCAGCTTGGCCGTGGATACGGGAATCGCAAAGCCGATGCCCATGCTGCCACCCGAGCGCGAATAAATGGCGGTATTGATGCCCAGCAGATTGCCGCTGGCATCCACCAGTGCGCCGCCCGAATTGCCAGGGTTGATGGCGGCGTCGGTCTGGATGAAGTTCTCGAAGGTATTGATGCCCAGCTGACTGCGGCCCAGTGCGCTGACGATGCCGCTGGTCACCGTCTGGCCCACGCCGAAGGGATTGCCGATGGCCAGCACGCGGTCGCCCACGTCAATCTGGTCGGAATTGCCCAGAACGATGACGGGCAGCTTGTCCAGGGCGATCTTGAGCACGGCCAGGTCGGTCTCGGGATCGGTGCCGATCACCTGGGCCTTGGCCTGGCGGCTGTCGGTCAGCGTGACCTCGATGTCGTCCGCACCCTCGACCACGTGGTTGTTGGTCAGGATGTAGCCGTCGGTGCTGATGATCACGCCGCTGCCCAGGCCTGCCTGCTCCTGCGTGCCCTGGTCGCCGAAGAAAAACTGGAACCACGGATCGTTGCTGCGCGGATGGCGCACCGCCTTGCTGGTGTTGATGCTCACCACGGCCGGCGCTGCCTTCTTGGCCGCAGGTGCAAAGCTGCCGGGGCTGACTTCTCCGACGGGCGTGGCCGGCGCCTCCAGCAACGCGATGCCGGCATTGCTGCGCACGGCTCCACGGCGCAGCCAGTCCGGCTGCAGGGTGGCGACGACAAAGTAGGCAGCCACCAGGATGGTGACCGCCTGCGAAAACAGCAGCCAGGTGCGTTTCATGAAGTGTGGTGTTCTGTGCGGGAGTACAAGGCCTCATTGTGAGGCATGTCGTACACAGGGCGGTGGTGGGCGCGTTCGCTGGGGCGCTGGGTGATCGATGAATCACCGGACAACCGACATTGCTATATCGGGATGTGCCGATTTTGCTTTTTTCTGAAGCGCTGAAGGGCGTGTCAATTTTTTTGTTGCGCCATTTGAAATGGGACAAGTCTTATTTAAATTGGCTTGCTAATTATTTTTTCAAGTCACGATTTGATACGGATGAGGAATCTCAATACAATCGCGACCCAATGAATAGAGCGGGGACGGAGGGGCTATGGAGTGGAAAGACTCGGGGAGGATTGCGCCCAGATGGCTGATGCTATTGGTTGGCGCGGTGTTTGCCATTGCAGGAACCATCGGCATTGCCTTTGCACAGGCCGCCGATGCGGTATGTGCCGAAGTCAAGATTGTCATAGAGCAAAAACTCTCGCTGGAGCGCCAGGCATTTGACGCCAGGATGGTGATCACCAATGGCCTGGCGGACCAAAAGCTGGAGAACGTCAGCATCACGCTGCAGTTCCTGGATGCGAACAACCAGACGGTGATCGCCACCACGGATCCCGCAGCCTCCGAAGCCCACTTTTTCTACCGCACGGATGGGGTCGAGGGCATCACTTCCCTGCAGGGCGGCACGATTGCTCCCAAGGCCGTCGCCAATGTCCGATGGCTGATCATTCCCGCAGCCGGCACGGGCGGCCGCGATCCCCAGGGTGCGGTCTACTACATAGGCGCCAAGGTCACCTACACTCTGGATGGCAAGACCGACACCGTGGAGGTGGCACCAGAGTCCATCGTCGTGCGGCCCCAGCCTGAACTGGTGCTTGACTACTTCCTGCCCCGTGATGTTCCGGGTGACGATGCCTTCACCCCCGAGGTCGAGCCTTCCGACCCCTTCACGCTGGGCGTGCGCATCAAGAACAGTGGTGGCGGCACTTCGTACAAGACAAAGATCGATACCGCGCAGCCCCGCATTGTCGAAAACCGGCAAGGGCTGCTTGTCAATTTCCAGATTCTGAGCGGCTATGTCAACGATGCGCCAGCAGGCAAAAGCCTGCTGCTCGACTTTGGCGACATCACGCCGGGATCGTCCCTGCATGGGCGCTGGAACATGGTGTCCAGCCTGGCCGGCAAATTTGTCGAATTCACGGCCGGATTCACCCATGCGGATTCGCTGGGCGGTGCCCTGACGTCCCTGATCAAGACCGTCAATACCCATCAATTGGTCCAGGATGTGCGTGTCGATCTTCCAGGACGCGACAAGGTCCGCGATTTTCTGGCCCTGGATGGAAATGTCTACCGCGTCTATGAATCCGATGGCGTGGATACCGAGGTCAGCGATCAAAGCCGATCCGCGCAATTCGTGCCCTCCGGTGCCACCGCCAGCCTGCAGTTCAATCCCGTGGCCAATGGCATGGCCTATGCGCGCGTGCCCGATCCCTCCAGGGGCACCCGTCTTCCCCGGCAGGTGGTCCGCTCCGACGGCTACGTCGTTCCTGGCGAAAACGTCTGGCTGTCCAGGCAGCGCAACGAGGACCTGAGCTGGAGCTATTACCTGAACCTGTTCGACGTGAACACCACGGGCCGCTACACCATCGGCCTGGTCGCTGGCGAGGCACAGGCCAGCATTGCCGGCGCGGCCTTCGAGGACCGCAATGCCAACGGGCTGCGCGATGCAGGCGAGCCCGCCATCCCCGTGCTCGAAATCAAGCTCACCGGCACGCGGGCAGGCACCGGGGAGTCGGTGCTGGCCACTGCCCACACCGATGCCCAGGGCCAATTCCGATTCGATGGACTGCTGCAGGGCAGCTATGCGCTGTCGGCTGCCGTCAGCGAGGGGCTGGTCGATGGCGCTGCGCTTGCGGGCACGGCGGGCGGCCAGTCCGCGCCGGGACGCATATCGGGCATTGATCTGGCCACCGGTACGGCGGCTGCGGGCTATCTGTTTGCAAAGCGCTCCGCCAAGGCGACCGGGCCAGATCCCGAACCGGAAGCGGACACTGGCATCAGCGTGACGGCGGCACCGGCCACCATGGCGCGCGACGGTGGCTCCACGGTCACCATCACGGCACGCAATGCCGGGCCGGCCATGGCAGCGGCCACCGTCGTCCATGTGGACCTGCCCCAGGGGCTGGAGATCGCCAGCCAGTCGGCATCGGTGGGCAGCTATTCGCAGGGCCGCTGGACCCTGGGCGACATGGCCAAGGACTCCGCCCCCACTTTGGTGCTGCAGGTGCGTCCTGCAGCAGGCTCCACGGCCAGGGAATTCCTGCTGGCCGCACGCATCGGCGCGGCCACCCGCGATCCCGTCACCGGCAACAACGCGGCCAGTACCCTGCTCAGGCGCGAGCAGGAGGCCTCCGTGGCCGCCTCGCAGACCCTGGACCAGGGCCTGCGTGTGCTGGCCTATGCCGCATGCGGCGCCGATACCGCTTGCACGGACGGCAAGCGCCAAGCCCTGCAGGATCTGCTGGCGCAGGCCGATGGTTCGGTGCAGTTGGCGGTCACGCCAGGTGAGCTCCGCAAGGCCTTGCGTGCCGGTGACTTCAGCGCGCTCTGGCTCCATGGATCGGTGGACGACCTGGCCGCTTCCCAGATGGAGGAAGTGCGGGCCGCCGTCTACCGAGGTGCCTCGCTGGTCATCGATGGCGCACCAGGCGCGTTGCCGGACACCCTGGCCGACGTCTGGGGCGGCAGCCGTTCAGGCCAGCCACTGCCTGCGGGCGTCTCTGTGCACCTGGGCGATGCAGGCTTGGGCGATGCGGCGCTGGCGCTGCAAGGCCGGGCGTGGGCGTTGCAGAACGAGGGTGCAGGCTCGGAACTGGCCCGCTATGGCACAGGGCAGACCGCTGCGTTGGGCGTGGCCCACGGCAAGGGCCAGGTTCTGGTGATCGGCTTCGATGCCCTGGCGCAAGGCGCGGTTGCGGCTTCGTGGAAAGACTGGACCAAGACGCGCTTCACTGCCCTGGTTCCGCCTGTGTCCGAGCCCATGCTGGCGCAATCCGCCGTGCGCGTCAGAACCAGCATTGCCAACCGCAGCACACAAGCCATTGCGCTGGAGCAGGCCATGACCCTGGCCAGTGGCATGAAGCTGCGTTCCTCCTCGCCGCAGGCCGTGGTCGACGGTGATCGGGTCAGGTGGACCCTGGAGCCCGCCTCCCAGGCCGAGTTGCAGGTGCAGGCCTGGCTGGACCTGCCCGGCACCTCGCTGGCCACCACGGTCGAGACGCAGTTGCGCAAGGCCGGCGACAAGTCGCCGGTGGACAGCTGGTCGCAGCCGGTCACCGTCATCGCAGAACCTCAAGCCGCCGCTAACACCCGGGCCGCAGTGGCTGCGCTGGCGCAGGCCACGGCAGACCAGCGGCAGGCCGTCGAGGCATTGCTGGGCCAGGCCCGGGTTGCCATGGAGCAGCAAAAGCCGGCCCAGGCCCTATCGGCCCTGGTGCAAGCCCAGCCCCTGTTGAGGGCGCTGCCATCCCACGGTACCCGGAATGTGGCCCTGCAATCGCTGGCGCAGTGGATAGGCCTGGTCGCCGCCCAGTGGAAGGAGGAGCCCGCGCGGGATTGGACGCTTTCCATCGTGTCCGGCGACCTGCAGTCCGCCAGGCTGGAACAGCCGTTTGCGCTGCCGCTGCAGGTGCGCCTGCGGACGGCTGGTGGCAACCCGGTGGCAGGGCAGGAGGTCACGTTTGACGCGCCTGCCAGCGGGGCCTCCGCACGCTTTGCCGGCGGCAGCCGCCAGGCGCGCGTGCTCACCGACGCACAGGGCCTGGCACGCAGCCCGGTCATGACAGCCACTGGCGCTGCGGGCAGCTTCACCGTATCCGCCGGCGTCGAGGCCTTGCCCGGCGGCGTGCGCTTCACGCTGGGCAACCTGGATGGCACGGCGCCCGTGCTGCGCATTGTCAAACTGACCGGTGACGGGCAGACGGCCACCGTGGGAGCCGCCTATGCGGCACCCGTACGTGTCAAGGTCACCGATGCGAAGGGCGCCGCCGTGTCCGGCCACGCCGTGGTCTTTGTGCTGCCGGATAGCGGAGCGAGCGCCGTGTTTGACGGCGGCACGCTCGCAGCGCAGACCGTCACCGATGCGGCAGGCGTTGCCGCGTCGCCCGCTCTTCGAGCCAATGGACTGGTAGGAGCATTCGAGATGCGCGTGACGGCGGCCGGTGCGGGCGAAGCCTTGCGCGTGCCCCTGCAGAACCAGGCCGCGCCCGCAGGAAGCAAGGATGTGGCCCTGCCCACGCCAACGGGCTCCGGCACGCTGAAAGCCTCGGTGGTGGGCGGCGGCGCCAACTGCCGCTTCAACCCGGACAAGACAGCCGTACGCAAGCCCGAGGGCTGGCTGCCGCTGTTCAACGTGCTGCTCTTCCCGCATGGCGTGTTCGACTACGAACTCACCGGCTGCGATGTCGGAAGCACGGTCACCGTCACCACCGAGTGGCCCAACCTGTTCGGCATCAGCAGCTACTTGAAGTACGGGCCTGTGCCCCATTTGCGGGGCCGCAGCATCTGGTACGCGCCCAGGAACCTGTCGATCAACGGTAATCGCATCAGCTACACCATCACCGATGGCCAGCTGGGCGACGACGACCTGCAGGCCAATGGCGTCATCAAGGACCCGGGCGGCCCCGTTATTCAGTCTGGGCCGTTGCCTGAGGATCAGTTGACGGCGGTGCCTGGGCTGGAGGCGGCGAGCCTTGCCCTGTTGTCCGCCCTCATGGCCTTGGGCGCCTGCCTGCAGCACAGGCGCCGACGCGCCGCACGTGCAGGCGCGGGGATGGATGCATGAGGCTGCGTTGTTTTTGTGGCGCTGGCCTGGCGCATGCAGTGGCGGTGTGCGCAGCCGTCCTGGTGGCTGCACCATTGCGGGCGCAGACCGATGCCGAGCCGCAGTCCTGTCGGGCAGACGCGCATGCCGTACGGGACGCAAGGGCCGCCGAGTCCCCTGTGACGTGGCCCCGTCAGGTGCCGTCTCTGGCGTTGACCACTTCCTGCTGGATGAGTCCGGCCGAGTGGCGGCAGCGCCTTGTTTCCCCTGACGCACAGGCGGCCATGCTCGTTGACGTTCGGCCGGCGCAGCACAGGCGCGCTACCCCCATCGCGCAGGCCCTGCAGATGGATTTGCCGCAGCTGCAAGGCAAGCGCTTTCTGATGCAGGAGGAAGTCATCCTGCTGGGCACCGGGCTGGACCATGCGGACCTTGACTCGGCATGCCGGCAATTGCGCAGTCAGGGCTTTGGCCGTGTGAAGGCCTTGCTGGGCGGCGCGGCGGTGGCCCTGCATCCCACGGCATCGGCCAGGCTGCAGGACCTGTCCGCCAGCGACTGGATCGCCAGCCTGGGACAAGGCATTGAATGGACGGTGCTGTCCCTCAGCAAGGCCCTGGATGCGGCGCCGGCTGTGCAGTCACCCGTTGACGAACAACAAACGCACCGGCTGGTCGCCACGCACGATCTGGCCATCCAACTGAACGCCATGGCCAGCGGCAAGGCACGCGGCGACCAGCCAGGAGGCCCCGCATCCCGGGCTTTGGTGGTCATAGCCGACGCTTCGACGGAGCCTGAGCTGCGTGCCCGATTAGCCGCGCAACGGGCCTCTTTGGGTGAGCGGCCTGACGCAGTGCCCGTGTACTGGCTGCTGGGCGGGTGGCAGGCCTATCAGGCCCAGGTGGCGAGCATGCAGGCCATCGGAACAACGGCAGGCCACCGGCTTCAGGCGGCCTGCGGGCGGTTTTGAGCAAGCACAACGATTAAACGAGCCAAGGATTGGGGGGAAGTGGTGATGCAGGACAGCGGGCGATCTGAAGAGTCTGTGAGTGTGTGCATGGGTGAGGTCACAGGGAGGGCGAGAAATCCCGTGCAGTGGCATGCCATGGCCCTGGCCGCACTGGGCAGAAAGGCTGGCTCGGCAAGGATATGGCTGGCAGCCTTTCTTGCTTTGCCGCTGATGCTGCTCTCTCCGGCCTGGGGCCAGACAACGTTGAGCGGCACCATCTCCAGCAACGCGGTGCTGCGTGCCGCCCAGTCGCCGTACCTTGTGCAAGGCGATGTGGTACTGGATGCCGATGCAACGCTGACCATCGAGCCGGGGGTGACCCTGCGCATGGCCCCTGGCGCCAGTTTCCTGCTCAAGAAAGGTGCGCTGCAAGCCGTGGGCACGCCGGACAAGCCCATCCTCATCACCTCGGCGGCCGCAACCCCGGCGCCCGGGGACTGGCGCCAATGGCGCATGACGGCCGGCACGCGCAGCGCCCAGACGCTGCTGGACCACGTCACCATCGAATACGGCAGCGGCGTGGTCATCGAGAACGCTGCCCCTTCCATCAACAACACGGCCTTCAATCACCACAGCGGCCCGGCCATCGGCGTTGATCTTGCGTCCTCGCCGGCCGGCAAGGGAAACTCGGCAAAGGGCAACTCGCTGAATGCCATTGCAGTCCCTTCGGGCACCATTCGCTCTCAGGTCATCTGGGGCATGGTCGGCATTCCCTACCTGGTGCAGCGGGGCCTCATCCAGATAGGTCAGGCGCCCTTGTCCATCGAGCCCGCCAGGCTCCGGCTCAGTCCCGGCGTGGTCGCCATGCTGAGGGTCTCGCTCAACGCGCCTGCACCTGCACAAGGCGTGGTAGTGGACATCACCAGCAGCGTGCCCTCGGTGGCATCTGCCGTGTCGCGGGTCACCGTGGCGCCGGGGCAGACCAGCGCGGACCTGGAGGTACAGGCCAGCACCCTGGGCGCCACCCGCATCACCGCAAGCCACGCCACGCTGGGCTTTGCCGAAACGCAGATCGAAGTCGTCAACCTGCCTTCGCTGGGCCTTGTCCCCGGCAGCCCCACGGTCGGTGTCAACCGGCCGTATCCCATGACCGTGTCGTTGCCCGCGCCGGCACCCGTCGGTGGTGTGAACGTGCAGTTGGGCAACTCCGACGCCAACGTGCTCTCTGTCCCATCGTCCGTGCTGGTTCCGGCCGGTCAACAAGGCGCCAGCTTCGAAGTGACGGGCCTTGCCGATGGCAGCAGCCGGCTGACGGCCCAGGCCGAAGGCCATGCCAGTGCGCTGGCCACGGTCTCCGTGCGCGGCAAGGCACTGGTGCTGCCGGCCAGCGTCATCGTGGCGCCTGGTGCGCAGGCCAGCGTGACCATCGAAACCACTGAGCCAGCTCCCTCGGCAGGGCTGGCCGTGAGCCTTGCACTGGAGCAGGCAGGACTGGCGCAGGTCCCGGCGTCCGTGCAGATTCCCTCTGGCCAGAGCAAGGCAGCCTTCACGGTGGCAGGCCAGACCCTGGGCATGACCCGTATCACAGCCACTGCTGCCGGCTATCAGCCGGCGCAGGCCATGCTGCGCGTGGATGCCATCAGCCTCAATACTGACCCAGCTGCCGACCTGGTGATGAATGAGGAACTGACCAGGGTCCTGCGTGTGCAGTTGAGCAAGGCGGCTCCACAAGGCGGCGTCACGGTGTCTGTGATCAGCCGTGATCCGGCGGTTGCCGGCGTGAGCCCTGCCGAGGTGTTCATTCCCCAGGGACAGATCTATGGGACGACGCCGATCACGGTCAAAGCGCTGGCTGTGGGGCAGACAGTGCTGGATTTCGCATCTCCAGGCTTGATCGCCAAGGCGGTGAAGGTGGATGTGAAGGCGAAGTTCGCGCTGAGGCTCACGAGGTATGGAGGAAGCAAGTTGATCGTGGGCAAGGGGCTGTACAACGTCTCGGACGAGTTGTATGTGGAGCGGCTGGTCAACGGTGTGGTCAGCAACGGAGCTGATGCGGTGACGGTGAACCTGCGCTGTGTGGCGGCGGAGATCTGCGAGACGCCAGCGACGGTGACGATTCCTGCGGGACAGAG